>MDTE01126969.1_pt1 | contig 25099 bp, 15 predicted proteins | sample 811231 | NCBI WGS metagenome assembly MDTE01 (sample SAMN05326651, study PRJNA326480) | marine metagenome | isolation source: seawater | place: Indian Ocean: Red Sea | collected 2010 | reverse complement strand
ACGCGGCATGGCTGGATCAGGCTTGCGCCCATTGTCCAATATTCCCCACTGCTGCCTCCCGTAGGAGTCTGGGCCGTGTCTCAGTCCCAGTGTGGCTGACCGTCCTCTCAGACCAGCTACGGATCGAAGCCTTGGTAGGCCGTTACCCTACCAACTAGCTAATCCGGCGCGGGCCCATCCATTGGCGATAAATCTTTCCCCCTAAGGGCTTATCCGGTATTAGCCGCAGTTTCCCGCGGTTATTCCGAACCAAAGGGTAGGTTCCCACGTGTTACTCACCCGTGCGCCACTTTCCGCCGCACCGAAGTGCGGGTTCTCGTTCGACTTGCATGTGTTAAGCCTGCCGCCAGCGTTCGTTCTGAGCCAGGATCAAACTCTCAAGTTGAGAGATAGCCGTCCTTACTTGGGAACAAATCCCAAATTCAGACAGCCTTAAATTCTGGCACGCACATTGAGCATCTGCCCCAAGGTCTTACGACCCCAAGACATATGCAGGATGCCCAATGCTTCGGCGCCAAGCACCGCCGCCTGCGCATCCCTTCATCATTTACATTTTCAAACAGCACACGCCGACCTCCGCCACTAATGGGCGGTGGAACGCCACTTCAACCCGTACAAAAGGTAATCTGCACGAGAGGAGAGGTTATACGGCCTTCTATTGACTGCTGTCAACCGGCGTTAGGCTCCATATTACCATATTTTACCGAATGATATTCCTTATTGATAAAAGACAGCTTATCTTTATGTATGGGTAATGGCACCAGCTCACTATCTCAAAATGGCCCAACTATCTTCAATTCGCTGCGCCTGCCCCAAAACCACACCACAATTTCTTCTTTCCGCACGGCGAAGGCTCCGATCAACAATCATCACACTTGCAACAATTTGCCTTACCACACAGGCTGCCCTCGGCGATGATGGAAGCACTACAAGATCTGCCACTCAACCAGACGTTGGCCCGACCTTGGAAAAAAAAGTCTTTGGGAAAGGGGATACACTCACTTCCATTCTTAAAGAATCACGGGTAGCCGACGAGGATATTCAAGACGCCACTCACCTACTGGGTAGAGAAGTCAAATTGAACCAAATACCAGTCGGCCAAACCTTGGATTTATACCTGGACGAATCTGTCAACAATAACGGTCATAAGGCAAAAATGCTTGGACTAATTCTGCACAGAACTGGTGAACGGCACTGGGCCATAGTCCGTTCCCTAACCCAAAAACTAGTTCTTCAGAAATTATCGCAACCTCAGGCGACTACCGCAATCCACTCATCGCTCGATCTGACAAGATCTACCGAGAGCAACGGATCATTCACTCACACCATTACGCTAAGGCAAGGCCAGACACTGATCAGCCTATTGCGAAGTTCGGGGCTTAGCGAAAGAGATGTAGGAGAAGCGATAAAGACGCTTGCTCCCCAGCTAGACCTGCGAAGTCTACCTGTCAATCAAAGATTTACCCTCAAAATACAATCTCTAAATGGCGACATTAGACTTGTGAGCCTCACGGCAATCGATACCCCGGCTGGCCATGTGACCATAACATTGCCTTTGGAGGAAGCCACAGCGTCACCCGCTAAACCAACTAACCCGATACCAGAGACAAAGACTAGCAGCCAAACAACCAACTCTGTGCCAGATAAAAACGAAATATCAAAGCTCCCTGTCGAACCCCAACACAAAACATCAAGTCCAGGAATCCCAGCTGAATTGTACCGAGAGGAACTTATCTCAATAAAAAAGGGAGATTCGTTTGCTAAACGGCTGCTCGGGTCGGGGGCAGCTGCCCAAGATGTGTACAACGCTGCACAAACCCTCTCTCAGAACATAGATTTTGCCCAGCTACCCGTTGGCCAGAAAATCCAGTTATTGTTCGCACAAATCACTAAAGAACATTCGTTTTTGCTTTCGGTAATTGTCTCTCCCGGCTCTGCGAATGCTCTAAGAGTAAATAGAAAAAAGGACGGGACATACTCTTACGAGCCCTTGTCAAACGATGCCCTCTCTACAATATCGCATGAGGAAAACACAGACACTCCCCTGCAACCAGCATCACCTATCGTGAAAACCCCTTACCCAAATGATCTTAGTATCGAGATAATAAAAATAGAGCCCGGAGACACCTTAGAAAACATATTACGGAGACAGAGAGTTTCGCCTAAGGAAGTCCGGTTAGCCTTACGTAGTTTGGACGGAGTTTATAATATTGATAACATAAGGGCCGGGAAAAAAATCGCCTTGCAGTTTAATTTATCAGGAGGCGGACACCAACTCCAAAAACTAATACTTGGGGCCCCTTCAAACAAAACAGTGGTCATTGAGTATGTTGAAGGCAGGTACACGGCATACCGCGCAAGCGACTCCCTCATGAAAAAAGCCGTCCAGATAAGCCAGCACCTCTATTCCTTACAGGCCGACCTAAAAGCAGGAAAACTCAGCCAAACTGCCATAGAGAACTATGGCTTTAATACACCTGATAATGCATTGGTGCGAACAAACCTGCGCCAACCAACCACCATCTTAATCCAGGAAGGAGACACTTTGTTTGATGCATTGGTCAACTCCAACGTTAGACCCTTAGAAGCCGAGAGGGCTATTTCCGCAGCCAGAAAACTCACTAACCCCAGAAAACTAAAACCTGGTCAGATGCTGCACCTCCTTTTTGGGAAAGCTACAACCGCCATCCCATCGGAGACAGGAACCATTCTTGCTGAGCTTTCAATCGACCTAAATGTTAAACAACGCCTCCGAGTGGCCAGGCTTTTGGACGGCACTTTCGTGGCCGGCTTTGTAGCCCGGTCGCTAAAAACCAAAAAACGGAAAGCTCGCGGAATTATTAACAGCAATCTCTACGAGGCGGCTTCCGGGAAAAATGTACCGGCCAAGACCCTTGCAAAACTTATTAGAATATTTAGCTACGACGTAGATTTTCAACGCGATATTAGAGAAGGGGATAAATTCGAAATACTTTATGAAGTTTTGGTCGATGATGGTGGACGCAACGTCGACGTTGGTGCGATATTATATTCTTCCCTGAATTTAAGCGGGACTAGCTTGAACGTTTATAAATTCACATTAAAAGACCAGGGCATTGATGATTATTTCGACGACCAAGGACAAAGCGTTCGAAAGGCCTTGATGCGTACCCCAATCGATGGCGCGCGGCTCACTTCTACTTATGGAAATCGCAAGCACCCAACTCTAGGTTACACTCAAATGCATCGGGGAGTGGATTTTGGAGCGCCCAGAGGCACGCCTATCTTTGCCGCCGGGGATGGCGTTGTCGACAAGTTGGGATCACATGGGGCTTATGGAAATTATCTTCGATTGCGGCATGGGCCTGTATATCAGACAGCGTATGCACACTTGCACAAGTTCGCGCCAGGCCTGCACACGGGGCAAAGGGTGAAACAAGGTGAAACGATTGGTTTTGTGGGCTCGACAGGCAGATCTACGGGGCCTCATCTGCACTACGAAGTTTTGAAACACGGAAAGCAAGTGAACCCTCTAGGGGTAAAACTCCCGTCTGGGCTTCTCCTCCAGGGAGGACAACTCACTAAGTTTAAGGAAGAGCGCGAGCAATTATTGAAGCAATTTGCATCTGAGACTGCAGAAACCCCGTAAGACAATGCATCCTTATAGTAGACAGCGGAAGACACGGCCGGCTAACCCGGCCACACTCTGACGTACCTACCTGGAAAATAGGTCCAAACCCATAACCTCAAAATCCAAACATATGATCCAGCGAAAATGCTCCTTCCGGGTGAACTAATGCATGATAACCAAAAATACGACATCCTAAATCCCGAACCGAGACATACCCGGTAAAATTTTTATTCCCTGCCAGGAAGGCTCTAAAAATCTCGCGAATACTTATCATACGCGAGCCCCCACAAGGAATTTGCAAAGTATGAGTAGCAACTTCCTGCCCTAACCCGTTTTTAAGACTTAAAGTCGTATTCGACGTCTCAAGCCAAGGCATTGACGCGGGATAAATTAAATGAAGTATCGTATCTAATCTTGGATGACCTACCCTGACATATAACCGCGTACTAAGGCCTGGAGGCTTACCTGTATATGATTGCGGCTGGTCTTTATAGGTCACCGGAATATTAAACATATGTGATCCAAAACTAGTTTCTGCTTGGTGTCCGGACATCGTGTTTCGATAGCAAAATATCGCATGCAGCCACCCATCAGCCTCAGGATTATTGACCAAGTCGTAAGTCAACTCCATATGTCCACAGTGCTCAAGAAACTCACCTTTGACCTTCCTTAGACACTCGGTTACAGATATGGGAATGGCCTCCCCCCGACCCAAAAACCTTAGAGGAAATGACTTCACCTCAATACCCTCCCTGTCAAAAACAGTAAGATGGGCAGCCAATTGATTCTGTGTTGTTGCCATTGGAGTCCAAAAAACTTTGGAGTCATATTGGTTGGCCGGCAGAATTGGTGCTGCAAGGATATATCCCTTGCCAACAAGGCCCCTTAGCCTCGGAAGATTTTGGTCAGGAATTAAGTCAGTTCGCTGAACATTAACATGAGCAATACGCCTACTCTCTCTGGAATCGACCACCTCATACCTTGGCCTGACGAGATACTTTCCCGCGTGAAGCTCCAACTGGGTCCCCGCCACCGGGCGTGACATAATCTGAGAAACATTAATAGGCATAGTGGCGAAAGGTTCCACAACCTCATCAATCCAATGTAGCTCATCTACCCCCATTACACGGAGGCCGATAGAACGAGGAGGTATAGCAACGGGATGGCTGTTTTGTACCCACAACGTTACCTCCTCCCCACCCATAGGGGCCGGCAAACCAGCATAAACCTCCGCCGGCCAAGAATTAGCATCATGAGTACAGGAAAGAGTCTCATATCCATCGCTGAATATGTCCAAGACATACTTTATTTGGTCATGGCCCGCTATCCCAATTGCATGAATAAAGAGTTGTCCAGTAAAGGGACCAAGATTAAAGCGCCTCCGAACGTCACTGCTATCAATCACAATACCTGCACTTTGGTCCGGCAATTCCTCCTCCCAGGTAGCGACTGGAACTCCCGCATCATCAAAAAGGCACAGCCACAATTTTACTGCTCGCGCCCCATAGCCGTGCCAATAATTGACCGTAGTAAGGGTAGTATGGAGGTCACCAACATCACGAAAAAAAGCAAAGTTTGTTGCGAAGTTTATTGGGGACAAATACTTCTGATTAAGAGTGATCAAGTGATCTGGTAACCGCAAACTTTTAAGGGTACGACATGTTGCACTGGCCGGAAGAAGCCCATCAATTTGAGCCAACAACCTATCAGCGTCGAACATTAACACAAGCACCACCTCCGCCTTTGAACGCGAAAGCAACGATAAAGGCTGAGCTGTCAACCCTCGCCGGACACAACCCACGTCATTAATATTTTGGACATACAAATCCGAAAAATTAATCTCATTGAGATCGTTAAAAGCCGAAAAAGCATCAAGAATATCAAATGGATCATAGACAGCCACCTGGGTAGCAGCCCGCAAATCTTCCAGCAACCCAGCTGCTAAAGTTGCGACCAATGGGTGACCAAGAGCCTTAAAAAGACAATCGGGTCCATCTTTGTTACTGAATGTTTTAATAGGTAGAGGCACCCTTACATTACACCCACTTTGGATCTGACTTAGATTCGGAGGAGAGCAACCCCATTCTTTTGCGGATCTCATTAGAAACTAGAGTAGCATCGTTAATAGGTGGATAGGTCCAGTTCAATAATGTCTCCGGGAAAGAAACCTCGGGAAGTGGTCGAGCAGCACCATACTCAAATAAATGCTTATGGAGCCTGTTATGTTTTTCGGCAGTCATGCCAACTGGAGCATAAATAAACACTGGTCGACCAGTGGCACAAGCCTCCGTGCACATGGACATTGAATCTCCTGTAACTATCACAGCATCACTAAGAGCCAGATATCCCAGATATGGGTTCAGATCGTTGCCTTCGTGCCAATTAAAGATTTTTACCTCTCCGTCTAGGCTCTCGACGAACGTTCGCATAGCAATCCGGTTAGTTCTGCGGCTAGTGGAGACCATAAGAGACCCGCCTAATGCCTTTGCCATATTGGAACACCTGCTTCCAAAATCACCTGCCATGATAGAGGAGAACCTCATACGCTTGGTATCGCCGCCCATAAGCACAGCTATACGTGGGCGGCTCAAGACACTGAGATCTTCTTGCCAAGATTCCGCAGCCGTTTCTAACTGATTCGCTGTAATATTGTGGGGGGCACCAAGGGTCCTGACAATACCCTCTTTAGACCCCATATCGTCATGGAGCGGCACCGACACAAGATCCAGATCCCCAACGGGACGCCCTGGCCACATAATCTGGGCCAAGAAAACACTGGCGCGGGATCTTTTCTTTATATAGCGGGCTACCGCCACGGTCCGACGCCCAGAAGCTATCACCAAATCGGGCCATGGCGAACAAATTGCCCCTGCGCTCTTTCGAGTAATGTGCAGGATATTGGAACCTAAAACACTGTTTGGCAACGTTGCCCACTTATTGTAAACAATTGGTTTCACTTGGTAAGGTAAGCCTAAAGCCTCAGCTACACCCAAACATTGGCTCACATTACCCGAATATTCGTCAGCCAAAACCCAAATAACTGGATCATCTAACCCCATCATGCATCCAATTATCTCGGAAAGACCCGATCTCTAGTGCTCACAGAATCAACGATAATTAATTTTCATAACTTCGTACGAACGACTTCCGCTGGGCGTGTTTACATGGACCGAATCCCCAATCGCTCTACCTATTAGCGCCCGGGCAACCGGTGATGTGATGGAAAGCCGTCCATTATTAACATCTGCCTCATCAGCCCCCACTAACTGATATGTTTTCTTTTCGTCAGTCTCCTCATCTGCCAGAGTAACTGTAGCGCCAAACTTTATCTGTTTCCCTGAAAGCTTACTAACGTCGATCACCTCTGCCCGACTCATCTTATCTTCAAGTTCACGCACGCGACCTTCCACAAAGCTTTGGCGTTCACGAGCAGCATGATACTCAGCATTTTCAGAAAGGTCCCCATGTTCACGGGCCGCACTAATTGCCTTAATAATGCTTGGGCGTTCTTCAGTCTTCAACCGCTTTAACTCTGCTCCCAAGCGAGCATAACCATCAGCCGTCATCGGAACTCTTTCCATTTTAACACCTTCCAATCCCCGCCTGCCGCCCAGAAATGCTCAGTCGACCAGGACATAACTTAGTCGTAACATACCAGATGTTAAGTGTAAGATTGAAGAGCCATGACTTCAAGAGCGCCACGACATAAAGCCGAGATTCCGCTGACCGCAGCCCTACTTCCTGATATCGTTGTATAGTATGGGACACCATTTATTAATGCGGCATGACGTAGGCTAAAGCTGTCTGCTATAGATTGCGCCCCCTGTGAAGTATTAAAAATCAAATCAACTTGCCCGTCGGTGATTGCATCTACTAGGTGTGGCCTACCTTCTCGGACCTTGTTTATGGTTTTCACAGGGATACCTGTTTCCTTCAGGGCAACCGCCGTCCCCCGTGTTGCTAATAAATCAAACCCCATTCCAACTAAATCTTTGCAAAGGGGTACAATATGCCTTTTATCACTGTCGCGCACTGATACGAAAACTGTACCGCTCATAGGCAGGGTAGTACCGGCAGCAATCTGTGATTTTGCAAAAGCGCGCCCAAAATCAGTGTCTAAACCCATAACTTCACCCGTAGATTGCATTTCCGGCCCCAGCAAAACATCCACCCCGGGGAATCTACTAAATGGGAAGACAGATTCTTTAACCGCCACATGAGAAAAAGACTTCGCTCTCAGGTCAAAATAACTTACAGCCTCGCCGGCCATTACACGTGCCGCTAGTTGAGCGACCAACACTCCTGTGGCCTTTGCAATAAAAGGTATGGTTCGACTGGCGCGCGGGTTAACCTCCAGAATGTAGATCTCTGCCGAAGGTCCATCCATTTTCACTGCAAATTGTATATTCATGAGGCCGGTCACGTTAAGAGCGCCAGCTAACGCCATAGTTTGCTTACGCAATTCCTCAACAATACCAACACTCAGTGAATAGGGCGGGAGCGCACATGCGGAGTCACCCGAATGGATTCCTGCCTCCTCTATGTGCTCCATTATGCCCGCTATGTAGACATCGTTGCCATCACAAAGCGCATCCACATCAACCTCAATTGCATCTGACAAGAAGCGGTCAATAAGCACCGGAGAACCCTCCGAGGCCGCTAATGCCTCCGTAACATACCTTGTCAGCGAGGTCTTCTCGTAAACGATTTGCATTGAACGCCCCCCTAACACATAAGACGGACGAACCAAGACAGGATACCCGATCCCATCTGCTACCTGAACCGCTTCACCAACGGAGCGACAAGTCCCGCTAGCAGGTTGTTTAAGGTTGAGGTTACTGAGGACGCGCTTAAACCGCTCTCTATCTTCCGCTAAGTCTATAGCATCCGGAGGTGTGCCCAGTATCGGCAAACCAGCATCCTGGAGAGCACCTGCTAATTTTAAGGGAGTTTGCCCCCCAAACTGGACGATTACCCCTAATAGTTTTCCTTTGGACATCTCCCTCTTTGCAATTTCCAGCACATGTTCATGGGTTAATGGCTCAAAATACAAACGGTCGGAGGTATCATAATCTGTTGAAACAGTTTCTGGATTACAATTCACCATGATCGTTTCAAACCCGGCCTCACGCAAGCCGTAAGCCGCGTGGACACAACAATAATCAAATTCTATCCCCTGTCCAATTCGATTAGGACCACTGCCCAGAATCATTATTTTCTCACGAACGCTTGGTTCCGCCTCACACAAGCGATCACCAGTATTAAAAGGAGATCCATAGGTGGAGTACATATAAGAGGTTTGAGAGGCAAACTCTCCTCCACATGTGTCTACTCGTCTAAATGCAGGATAAACATCAAATTTCTGCCGGTTTGCAAATACAGCGGAAGCCTCCAAACCAGTAAGTTTGGCAAGCCGAAGATCGGAAAAACCCATTGCCTTAATTTGCCACCAATCTTCCTTTTTATCTGGCAAGCCGTTTAGTCGGATTTCCTCCTCCATAGCCACAATTTGTTCAACTTGCCCTAGAAACCAAGGGTCATAGCCCGTGGCCTGTTGAATTGTATCTAGCGATAACCCTGCCCGAAATGACTGAGCAATCAAAAGCAGTCTATCAGGGGTCGGCTTAGAGAGTTTGGACATCAAGGTAGCTGGATCCGCCTCACCCTGTTCAAAGCCAAGGAGATTGATTTCATCAAAACCAGAGAGGCCTATTTCCATAGAGCAGAGACCCTTTTGGATCGACTCAGCAAACGAACTTCCTATGGCCATTGTCTCACCAACTGACTTCATGGCAGTCGTGAGGGTGCAATCAACTTCAGGAAATTTTTCAAATGTAAACCTTGGAATTTTGGTCACCACATAATCGATGGTCGGTTCGAATGAAGCTGGGGTTACACCAGTAATATCATTCGTTATTTCATCCAGTGTGTAACCAACAGCCAATTTCGCAGCAATGCGCGCAATTGGAAAACCCGTCGCCTTGGATGCAAGCGCTGAAGACCTTGAAACTCTTGGATTCATCTCAATGACGACGAGGCGGCCACTGTTTGGATCAACTGCGAACTGTACATTTGAACCACCCGTTTCCACACCAATCTCCCGCAGAACGGCTATAGAGGCATTCCGCATAATCTGATACTCCTTATCAGTCAGCGTTAATGCCGGCGCAACAGTAATGCTATCGCCCGTGTGAACCCCCATCGGGTCTATGTTCTCTATGGAGCAAATGATAATACAATTATCGGCGGCATCCCGCATTACCTCCATTTCGTATTCCTTCCATCCTATAATGGATTCTTCAACCAGGACTTCCGAGGTGGGTGATATGTGTAATCCATGCGCAACGATCTCCTCAAACTCTTTCCGGTTGTAGGCAACTCCTCCCCCCTCTCCTCCAAGCGTAAAAGATGGCCTCATAATCGCCGGCAGCCCTATTTTCTCAAGGGCTGGAGCTATTTCCGCCTCAGTGCGAACCATCGCACTACGAGGCATTTCCAACCCGATCCGGCCCATTGCCTGCTTGAACAAATCCCTGTCCTCGGCATTTGCGATTGCATCGTAATTAGCCCCTATCATCTCCACACCAAACTTGGACAGAACACCAGATTCGGAAAGCGCGAAACCTATATTTAAGGCCGTCTGACCACCCATTGTAGACAACAATGCATCGGGCCTCTCCTCCTCAATTATCTTTGCGACAAAGTCAGGAGTTATAGGCTCGATATATGTAGCAGAGGACAGACTGGGATCAGTCATGATAGTAGCTGGATTAGAATTAACCAGAATAACCCTATAGCCTTCCTCCTTCAAAGCCTTACAAGCCTGAGCGCCCGAGTAATCAAACTCGCAAGCCTGGCCAATAATGATTGGCCCCGCTCCAACTATAAGTATGCTTTGTATATCAGTTCTTTTAGGCATCTAGTGTTCTTCATACAAAGTGCGGGCGTCAAAGCCTCGGATTGCAGATTGCTAGGTAACGCTCATGAATTGGGTAAATCTAGAAAATAAATAATGACTATCTTGGGGTCCCGGCGATGCCTCAGGATGATATTGAACAGAGAAAATAGGCCGGCCATCAACCGCGAGGCCTTCAATTGTTTTATCGAAAAGAGATATATGGGTAGGACGAATACCATTGGGCAACCCATCTTCCAAAACAACAAAACCATGATTTTGACTAGTGATCTCGACCTTTCCCGTGGCCATGTCCTTAACTGGATGATTGGCACCGCGATGACCTTGCTGCATCTTTCCAGTCTGAGCGCCTAAGGCAAGCGCCAATAATTGATGCCCAAGACAAATTCCGAAAATTGGCAAGCCCGATTTTATGAGTTCCTTGATAATCGGTACCGCTATGCCCCCAGTGGCTGCCGGATCCCCTGGACCATTGGATAAGAATACACCATCCGGATTAAGAGCCAGGATATCTCTAACCGGGGTTTCTGGTGGCACAACTGTTACAGCACAACCAGAACTCGCCAGATTCCTGAAAATATTATATTTTGCTCCATAATCTATTGCTACAACGTGATGCTTGACTTCACTTCCCTCAATGAAACCCTTCCCAAGTCCCCATAAACCTTTAGACCATCTCACAATTGAATCCGTGCCCGCCCCCGTGGCTAGATCCATTCCTTCTAATCCACTCCACTCAATGGCCATTTGTTGGCAGCGCCGCGCCTCGAACCCCAGATCCCCATAGTTCGTGATGACGCCCTTGGGGGCGCCTCCATCCCGGATGTGTAGGGTTAGCGCCCGAGTATCAATTCCGGAGACCCCAATGACCCCATTGGCACGTAGCCATTCGTCCAAGTGCACCCGTGCTCGAAAATTAGATGGGGACGTAACGTCAGTCCGGAAAAGAACCCCACAAGCCAAAGGTCGACTGGACTCATCATCTTCGTCATTTGCGCCAACATTTCCAATATGTGGGAAAGTGAAGGTAATGATTTGGCCTGCATAGGAAGGGTCTGTTATAATTTCTTGATAGCCGGTCATCGAGGTATTGAAGCACACCTCCCCGACGGCCTCTCCGAGTTTGCCAATGCCCCTACCCTCCAAGACCATGCCGTCTTCCAAGACCAACGCCCCGGTAGGTTTTGAGAACGGTCGCGCAAACTTTTCCGACATGTTTAGAAACTAACCCCTGACCGCCATCCAGATCCTCTGGCCAAGCTCAATACATTTTCCGCCAACGTACGCAGAGATACAGACCTCGTCAAGAGAGCCACCCCTTGTTTAATACTGCTATTGGAGGCCGCTATAAAATTTTCAATTATCGGTGGCTACAGAGGCCTCAAAGTTGTAGTATCCCGCACCTTCGGCAAACTCTAACCCACGGGCTTCCAACAGTTAAGTCAAAGGGCCAGGTGCACCGAGTGCTTGCCTAACATTCCTTTTTCTTCCGGATGATATTGAAAGAAATCACATGTTGCGAAACCAACTTGCTACAGACTTAAAAACAGCTATGAAGGCGAAAGATACATACGGAACTGCGACGCTGCGTTTAATACTCGCTGCCCTAAAAGACCGAGACATAGCCTCTAGGACGGACACGAATGCACCTGCGCCGTCCACCGACGAGGATGATACAGCAATCAAACAAATGCTGGCAAAAATGATTAAACAAAGACGAGAATCAATTCAGGTATATAAACAAGGCGGACGGGACGATTTGGCGGAAAGAGAGGCCGCAGAAATCCGTATTATTGAGAACTACCTGCCAACCCAGATGAGCCATGAGGAAATGGCAATAGTGGTATCCAAAACAATTGAAAAACTAGACGCCACCTGCATCAAGGACATGGGCAAGATAATGGCAAAACTCAAGGCCACCTACTCGGGACAGATGGACTTTTCACAAGCAAGTAATATAGTCAAGGAACGTCTCACCAGCACATAACGAGCTTGCCATGGGGTTCCCGCCTAGTTTCATTGACGATCTACGAACGCGAGTTTCTCTGAGCCAATTGGCTGGTAGTCGGATAACCCTTACGCAGCATGGTGTAGAATTTAAGGGCTTGTGTCCTTTCCATACTGAAAAAACCCCCTCCTTTACGATTAATGAGGAGAAAGGTTTTTTCCACTGCTTCGGATGCGAAGCGCACGGCGACATCTTTGGGTTTATTATGCAACTGGAGGGGTTATCGTTCGTAGAAGCAGTGGAGCACATAGCCAATGAGTGCGGCATAGCTATACCAGCGCAATCAGCTGATGCAGATTTGCAAAGAGCTCGCCGACGAACCTTAGTGGACATTAACGAACTCGCTACAAAATGGTTTGAAACACAGCTAAGAAGCCCGAGTGGCAAAACTGCTCGCAAATATCTGAGCGCTCGAGGATTGGACGGCACCACAGCAAGGCATTTTCGCCTTGGGTTTTCGCCCAACACTGGAACCACCTTGTCAACTCACATGGTCGAACAAAAAGTAACACCATCTAGCTTGCTAGCCTCAGGTCTCGTAAGACAACCAGAAGATAGCAGAAAACCTTACGATTTTTTTCGTGGCCGAATAATTTTTCCCATCATTGATAAAACAAGAAAGGTAGTTGGCTTTGGTGGGCGAACACTAGGCAACGGCGAACCCAAATACATAAATTCACCAGAAACCGACGTGTTCCGGAAAGGATTAACTCTCTACAATCTGTCTAACGCCGTTGCTGCAAAAAGCAAATCGTCGACTTTGATCGTCGCAGAGGGTTACATGGATGTGATAGCGTTGCATCGTTCAGGCTTCACTCGCTCCGTCGCTCCACTAGGCACCGCCCTTACGGATGAGCAAATTATCCAGCTCTGGCGGCTGTCTCCCGAACCCCTAGTTTGTTTCGATGGTGATCCAGCAGGGCGCAAGGCGGCCTACCGAGCAGCCACTCGGGCACTTCCATTGCTAAAACCCGGACACTCACTTAGTTTTGTCTTTCTTCCCAACGGACATGATCCTGACAGCCTGGTTTTAGAAAATAAGATCACGGAGTTGAAAAATTTAATCCAAAGCCCAGTCACGCTTGTTGACTTCATCTGGAATCAACTAGCACTCGAACAGCCCGTAGACACACCTGAACGACAAGCGGCATTTAGACAAAACCTTCGAAAAATTGCTCTATCTATTACCGACAGAACTGTACAACAGGGGTACTTGACGGAGTTCAAAAAACGCGTGGATCAACTATTCGCTTATAAGCCCTCATTTGTTGGAAAGAAGAAACAATTTCAAAAATGGGAGTCGTCAACACTCTTAAAAAACCATCCGCGGGGAAGAAACAAATCGGGCGACCCGGAACACCGCGAGCGCGTTCTCATTGCGACCCTCGTTGGACATCCTGAGCTCATAAAAGACGTTCGCGAAGACTTGCTAGAAATACAAATACGCAACCCAAAACTTCAAACCCTCTTAGCATCTTTACTCGACGTCTGGCGACAGGATCCAACAATAAATTACAGCAGAGCCAGAGAGGAGTTAAGCAACAAAGGGCATGGTGACACCATTGCCCTGTTGTTTGATAGAACTGGATGGAACCAGACCATCATTGAACCGAGCATTCGACCAGAATCTAACGCTGAAGCTGCGCTGCTGGCGTGGAGAGAAACTCTTGCCATTCATCGGGAAGAAACCACCCACCCAAAATCTTGACTTCATTGCCAACAATGACGTTATCATGTATTTAAGGGCGCCATTGGCGCTGGATGGGCTAAAGGGCTGGGAAATATACTCAACCCATAGGAGAATCCGCTGCTGACAGTCACGCTTGACGTTCTACCTGGAACGCTCCACATCTTTAACTTTTGAGGTTTCAAAATTCATGTCTAAACAGCAGGTCAAAAGCGCTTCAAATGCCAAACCGGATGCCACTGACCTTCCCCTCGTCGAAAAAGCTGGGGCCGCGGTCAAAGCACTTCTGACAAAAGGCCAAGAAACTGGCTACGTCACTCTAAACGACCTCACTAAGGCGTTGCCAAGTGATCAAATTTCTTCAGAGCAAATAGAAGATATCCAAGCCACATTCAATGAGTTAGGAATCCAGATCGTAGACGACGACGATTCCGAAGAGAGTCCTACGGAAAGCTCCGAACAAAAAGAAGCTCCTCAGGAAACAGCAAAAAGTGACGACGAATTGGGCCGAACAGATGATCCCGTCCGGCTATATCTGCGTGAGATGGGCAGCGTTGAACTTCTCTCTCGAGAAGGTGAAATTGCAATAGCAAAACGCATTGAAGCAGGGCGAAACATGATGTTTGGGTCCATTTGCGAAAACCCTATCACCCTTTCAGCCATCAAAAATTGGCATAGCTCCATTGACAATGAAACAATGCTATTGAGAGAAGTAATTGATCTTGATGGAACCTTCGGAGGCCCAACCCTTGGAGCAAGCGCCCCCACCTCGGCATCAGGGAATGGCCAAAGCCCAAACCCTGATTCCAGTGATAGCGAAAATAGCGACGACGATGATTCGGATGACAACGAAGGGAATGTCCCTATTTCAGCCATGGAAGAGGCTCTACGCCCAAAAATTCTAAAAGTTTTTGGGGTGATAGCCAAATCAGCGACCAAGATTTCTCGTATTCAGGTTCAGAAGTTGGAGGCGGCCCAGACCAGAGATGAAATTAGCCCCGCCACCTTGAAGCGGCATGGAAAGCTACTCCAGGAAATAAAAGATATCATGGTCAACCCTCCTGGCCTACAGAAGCGAGTCGAGCTCAATAATTTCCGGGTCGAGGAGCTTGTTGACCAATTGTATGGGCTCAACCGCCGCTTGATTGGTCTTGAGGGAAAACTTTTTCGTCTCGCCTCGAGGCATAAAATCAGCCGCGAAAGCTTCTTAAAACAATACATAGGAAACGAACTAGAGACCGGTTGGCTGAGGCGGGTTGGTCGTCTGAAAGAGAAGGGTTGGAAAGAATTTGCTAAAAGCCGCAAAGAGGACGTGAATGAAATCAGGGCCAGCATAGCGGAAATCGCGATTATATCTAGCCTAACTATCCCTGAATTCAGAAAAATAGTCTCAGCCGTGCAAAAAGGCGAAAGAGAGGCGACCCGAGCAAAGAAGGAGATGATCGAAGCTAATCTAAGATTGGTTATATCTATTGCCAAAAAATACACCAACAGGGGTCTACAATTTCTGGATCTCATACAAGAAGGCAATATAGGCCTCATGAAGGCAGTCGATAAGTTCGAGTACCGAAGGGGTTATAAGTTCTCTACCTACGCAACGTGGTGGATTAGACAAGCGATAACTAGGTCCATTGCCGACCAGGCGCGCACCATTCGAATACCAGTGCACATGATAGAAACAATAAACAAGCTAGTTCGGACTTCTCGCCAAATGCTCCATGAGATTGGCCGCGAACCCACTCCCGATGAGCTAGCTCAAAAATTAAGCATGCCTTTGGACAAAGTGCGGAAAGTTCTCAAGATTGCAAAAGAACCAATAAGCCTAGAAACACCGATAGGCGATGAAGAGGACAGCCATCTAGGAGACTTTATTGAAGACAAAAACGCAATAATTCCTCTAGATGCAGCAGTACACTCTAACCTACGCGAAACCACCACCCGTGTTTTGTCCTCCCTTACACCGCGTGAAGAACGCGTCCTAAGAATGCGATTTGGCATTGGAATGAATACTGACCATACTCTTGAGGAGGTTGGCCAACAGTTTTCCGTGACCCGGGAACGCATTAGACAAATAGAGGCCAAGGCGCTGCGCAAGTTAAAACACCCGTCACGATCGCGAAAACTCAGAAGCTTTCTTGACACATAATAAGTTCTATAAAATTAATGACTACACCGCGAAATAGCCTGAGGTGAAACCCCAATACCACAATTAACATCAATGCCCATAGCAATGTGGTAAATTGTCAAATAAACGTGCTGCAATGTTAAATTGAATACCACGGGGCCCGTAGTTCAGCTGGTTAGAACGCGCCGCTCATAACGGTGATGTCGCAGGTTCGAGTCCTGCCGGGCCCACCATCGCCACACTTGTCAATGCCTACACAAAGACAGTGCTCCAGGAGGCATACACAAAATAGCCTGTCATACTCTCTCGATGACATTCTAAATGATTGAAAACAAAAACAATTCATGACCTTGCCGACCTTAAAGGCATGGGGTAAGCTGTAGCACAGGCTGGCCGACTGGAGTGAGCGGACAAACACTCTACTGCCAAGAGACAACGGCATCGTCCGAAATTAGTGGATGAAAACATAGCCTAGCTAGGGAGGAAAAGGCCTGATGGAAGCTAAGATCGTATGGCTGTTTGTATTTGTAGCACTGTATTGGGCCTATTGTATTTATTGGGGGGTCCGGGGAGCGCTTACATCTAAAACGGCGTCGGACTACTTTATAGCAGGACGACGGCTATCAATTTGGGTTTTTGTACTAGCAGCAACAGCAACTTCGTTCTCTGGTTGGACTTTCATGGGGCATCCAGGACTTATTTACCGGGATGGCTTCCAATACGCGTATGCTTCGTTTTACGCGATCACGATCCCTTTCACAGGTGTCATTTTTCTGAAACGCCAATGGATGTTAGGGAAACGTTTCGGCTATGTAACGCCTGGTGAAATGCTATCCGACTATTTTCAGGGTGATATGATCCGGATTTTGGTGGTCATAGTGGCATTGTTATTCTCGATTCCTTATCTGGGTGTCCAGTTAGGCGCCTCCGGATTCCTCTTCAATGTATTAACCGATGATTTGGTTTCACGCGGCGTAGGAATGTGGGTTCTCTCAGCTGTGGTTTTGATCTATGTCGCTTCGGGAGGACTTCGGGCAGTAGCCTATGTCGATACCCTCCAATGCATCCTACTTGCCTTCGGAATAGTGTCCATTGGGTTCATCGCCTATAGCCAGCTGGGAGGCTGGGGCTCATTCAATGATGCCATGGCAACACTAGGTAAAACCGATATCGGCAAATGGGGTGCAACTGCAGACGGGCATAATGCATATTTGGCGATCCCCGGCGTAATCCAGTTCACTGCTGGACTCGGTGTAGAAACTCCAATAGGGGGACTGTGGACTGGAATCATGGTGCTTACTTATATGTTTGCCCTTATGGGCATCCAATCTGCACCAGCCTTTTCCATGTGGTCCTTTGCAAATGCTGACCCGACACCGTTCGCCCCACAGCAAGTGTGGGCATCTGCGTTTGGAATCGGTTTAATACTATTCTTTTTCACTGCCGCCCAGGGAATGGGGGCCCATTTTCTAGGAGCAACACCATCAGTCACCGAAGTGGCTGGTATTGCCAATGTGATACCCGACCTAACTGCCAACAAACAAGGTGGTTTGATCCCGCATTATATAAATTTAATTGGCGATGCCGCCCCTTGGTTCGTTGGACTTCTAGCCGTCTGCGCACTAGCGGCAATGCAATCCACTGGAGCCGCTTATATGTCCACGGCAGGTGGGATGCTTACTAGAGATGTATATAAGCGATATATTGATCCCTCCGCAAATCATACAACGCAAAAGCTCTTTGGGCGAATAGGAGTGGCCTTTATAGTAATTTCTGCTTTACTGGTGGCCACCTACTCCCAGGATGCACTGGTATTACTCGGAGGTCTCGCAGTTGCATTTGGATTCCAGATGTGGCCATCTCTGGCAGCTGTTTGCTGGATACCTTGGATCACACGACAAGGTGCTAGTTGGGGCCTAGTTGCTGGTCTGCTGGCAGTAATCTTTACAGAAAAGTTTGGAATGGCAATAGCTGGTAGCATAGGCGTGGACCTTCCTTGGGGCCGGTGGCCCTGGACCATTCACTCTGCGGGATGGGGGATCATTTTTAATGTTGCCGTTTGTGCTATTGTATCCGCTACGACTCAAACTGAAAGCGGAACGAAGCATAGGATGGGTTACCACAACTTCCTCAGAGAGGTTGCATCTCTACCCACCAGCAAGAGAAGTCTCGTGCCCGTCGCCTGGATCGTAACCCTCGCATGGCTCTTCTTTGGGATAGGGCCTGGCGCTGTCATTGGAAACTCTATATTTGGGGCTCCAAACGAAGGGCCGGAAGGGTGGACATTTGGCATTCCATCTATATGGGCATGGCAGATCCTTTTCTGGATTCTAGGAGTGGCCATGATGTGGTTTCTTGCCTACAAAATGGAGTTGTCAGCCCCCCCTAAAACAAAAATTGAGCCTTTGATGGACGATATTGGGGATAGAGCTTAAGCCAAGCTTGGAAACCAAATACCGCGTACAGAACTGACCCGTCCTCACATGAACTTTCTAAAAGAATGGACAATCTATCCCTCCAAGCAAATACGTCCGCAAAAGTTTTCTTGTTTAGCTAGTGCTTTCAATATTTAGTCAGGAATACTGGTTTGTATGGGCGTCAGGACTATCTCTCGCCTTATGGTTCCCAACCCGACAACTAATATGGACTGTAAGTGTGCGCCGCCTGCTACGCAAGAACTCGGTGCTTAACGAAAAGATTTCCAGTCAGTTGAAGCTTAGAGCAACCATAATATCGCTCATAATATCGATGGGTTTTGGTATTTTCTATACATTGTACCTATTTAATAAGTAAGATGTCACCAAATGTAATCAAACGATTTACGATTCTCTTGTTTGCAGCAACCCTTGTTGTAGGCGGCATGACATTATTGTACGACAATTTCTTTACGCAGCCGCCGGGTGATTATGAAACTAAACGCGGAGACATTTTTCTTTCTAGTGGGGATTTCCCTGAAGCCCTCGAATATTTTGATAAGGCGCTCAGAAAAGCACCTGACCATCGGGGAGCGTTGATGGGCCGGGCGCTCGTCTTTATTCAGACCAAACGGTATTCCGAGGCAAAAGTAGAACTTACCTACCTCATTAATTGGCTAGAAAAACACGTTTCGCCAACTGATCTGACGGGCATAGGGGCTCTGGCAGCAGCCTATGCCAACAAAGGCATTGTCCTGGACAGAGAAGGAGCCCATGAAGAAGCGTTAACTAATTATATAAAAGCACTCGAAGTGGATGAGGATTCGGTTTCAGGTCCGGGGCTCGGGTACAAAATACTCTACGATCCTCGCCCTTCTACAATACGCAAAAGAGCCCTCTACATATACGAACAGCTACAACTTGCTGAGGACCAACGGATACTGAGCCTACCTGAATTAGATTCAGCTTCTCGGATGCACAAGCCCTAAACAAATTAGCCGATAAATTTACATAAAAGAAAACAATTCCAAAACATCTCGAAACAAGATTAGAAAAAAAAACATCGCGGCTATACAACCAAACAATAGCCGTACAAAATCACTATTGCCTTGCGCATCACGATACCGGACGCCGTTGTAAGCTATTAATCCCGTGACAACTAAAAACACTATATCTACCAGTGCTTCAATATCGCTAGACACAGAAACCATTTTTCAGGGCCATGCTAAATTTGATTCTTAATACTGCAAAGTTACGCACAAAGAATCAAACAGACAATACCTCGATTTTGATATCTTGGCTCAGCACAGCACGTTACACTGCCAGCATGGCCTGTATATTATTAAATTTTATCCGAGGGCGATCCCCTTCAGCCCTACTGATCTCAGCGCGATCTATAGCATACCATCGTTCTGCATCGACCACCCTTACGTTCCGCGATTCTAAAAGTGCGCGGAAATCAGACGACCCTGAAGCCGTGGCCCTTACTGCCTTAGGGCTAATCGAACCGATTACTTCCCTGGCGTCTACGCGGTTGGTACCTATGACACCATTCGACCCCCGCCGCGCCCAACCCACCACATAAACCCCATCCTCCACCATTCCATCAACATTAGTCACCTGGCCCGTCTTCAAGTCATAAGGAAGACCACCTATAGGTTTAGAGTCATACCCAATTGCCGGGATCACTAGATTTGTAGGTAGAAGCAATTCTTCCCCTGTAGCCTTAGCCACCCCATCTAAAAGCTCATTCCTTCCGAGATTGATGCCAGTAACTTGACCCTCTCCAAGTATTTCCAAGGGCGAAACAAAAAACCACAAGTGCAACCTCACTTTTTTCTCTCCTCCCACCAAGTGGGAGAATGATTCAAGGACGCGGAGATTACGCTCCTTCTTCTTTCTTACGGATTGATCAATACTGTCTAACTTCAGAGGAAAAAGACTTGGATCAACAACTGGAACAGCGTCCTCAAGACGCCCCAATTCGGACAACTCGGGGAAGCTGAAGTTTGCCTCCACGGGCCCACGCCGCCCTACAATGTAGATGTCCTCGATCTCTGAATTGGCTAAACACTGGCCCGCAACTGGATCAATATCCGTCTTAGCCAGCTCAGGTTCATTTTTTGCTAAAAGTCGGGCTATATCGAGAGCAACATTCCCATTCCCGATTACCACTACAGACTTAGCCTTACTCACAGAGACACTACAATCGACAAAGCCTGGGACCGCATTATACCATCCAACAAAATCCGTCGCATTAACCACTCCTTTGGTATCAGCACCCGGAATTGTAAGAGGTCGAGGATATTCCATGCCAACTGAGATAACTACCAGATCGAAAATGGACTTAAGTTCTTGATAGGTGACATCGCGACCCACATTCACATTACCATTAAATCGTATCCCACTTTTGGCGAGAATTTTGTCAAATATTTTAGTAACGTTCTTGGTGCTTAAATGATCTGGAGCTACCCCATAACGCACCAGACCAAAGGGCGCGGGCCACTGTTCGATTATATCAATTTCTGCATCAGGGAAGGACGAAAGCACTGCATCAGCAGCATAAAAGCCTGCTGGGCCGGCACCAACCACTGCAACCGATAGAGGCATATAGGCACCTTCTGGTTAAACCTGCCGCAAGAAAAGAAGCCTATACCTAGAATGGGCTGAATAAAAAGCAGCCACAATACAGAAAAGCTCCAGACCTTAGTCGCGCCCCCTCAGATCACGACAACCAATAACACCAACCGAATACTCCCAATCCTGCCTTGGAATCAAGAAAAACTGTAGCACCTTGGATAAAACAATTTTACGGCACATCTAGGCACTTGTTACACGCGCTCCAGTACCACTGAAATACCCTGCCCGACACCAATACACATAGTACAGAGGGCCCTTTTCCCCCCTTGTGCCCTTAACTGGTAGGCTGCCGTTGTAATGAGTCTGGCTCCACTCATTCCCAAAGGATGCCCCAATGCAATGGCACCGCCTTGTTGATTGACGTGGCTAGAATCATCAGGCAGGCCAAGATCCCTTAAAACGGCCAAGGTTTGAGCGGCAAAGGCCTCATTTAGCTCAATCAAGTCAAAGTCACCTATTTCTAAACCAGCTTTAGCCATAACTTTGCGAGTGGCGGGAGCGGGCCCCATGCCCATGACACGCGGTTCAACGCCTGCGGTAGCCATTGCTACTACCCGAACCATGGGCGTCAAACCATAGCATTTGACCGACTCCTCGGAGGCAAGTAGAAGCGCGCATGCACCATCATTAACCCCGGCCGCATTTCCGGCAGTCACTGTCCCCTCTTGCCTAAACGGCGTAGACAATTTTGCGAGCCCCTCCATCGAGGTGTCAGGCCGCAGATGCTCATCCTTATCAATTATCAAATCGTCTTTCTTACGTCGCGGAACCGAAACTGGCATGATTTCTTCAGTGTACTTGCCCGCATTTTGCGCCTTGCCCGCCCTGACCTGACTCCGATAAGCGAACGCGTCCTGGTCTTCACGTCGAATTTGATAGGCTTCCGCAACATTTTCAGCAGTCTCGGGCATGGAATCCGTCCCATATTGCTGCTTCATGAGCCGATTGACAAAGCGCCACCCAATGGTCGTGTCATACATCTCTGCATTTCTCGAAAAAGGAGCGTCATTTTTCCCGATCACAAAGGGAGCACGTGACATGCTTTCGACCCCGCCCGCAATAACCAAATCCACTTCGCCGCACCGAATTGCACGGGCGGCCGTGCCCACGGCATCCATACTAGATCCACAAAGTCGATTAATCGTGGCACCTGGAACCTCGGGCGATAAGCCCGCCAATAAACCTGCCATACGTGCGACATTCCGGTTATCCTCTCCAGCTTGGTTCGCACAGCCATAAACAATGTCGTCCAATTTTCCCCATTCCACCTTAGAATTTCGTTCCATCAGCCCGCGGATTGGAATAGCTGCCAGATCATCTGTTCGTATAGAAGAAAGTCCCCCACCATAACGACCAACCGGTGTTCTTATTGCATCACAGATGTACGCTTCAGACATTACTGGAAACCCCCTGCAAAGGTAATTAAGCTAGAGTAAGTATCATACTATATCGAAAAAGGAATTTCCCCATCACCTATTTTATATTGAAAGCATAATGCCTGCCAGCCACAATCTCGCCTTCGTGAAACGTCATCTCCGTATCCTTATCCCGGCTGTTTTTCTGGGTTTAACTGTCTATCTTCTCGTGCTTCTGCTAATAGAAATTTTTGGGAAATTCGGACTATAAACAGATGAGTAATTCAATTCCCTTTCTCATTAATGGGCCCTCTGGCGGAATGGCCACAATTGTCCTGGCGCACGGCGCCGGAGCACCCATGGACAGTGAATTCATGGAGTACATAGCTACCCAACTTGCATTAAGAAGTATAAAGGTTGTGCGCTTTGAATTTCCTTTCATGGCCGAACGGCGCAAAGGCGGTTCCAAACGGCCCCCAGATTCAATGCCACAGTTATTATCATTCTGGCACACCGTACTGGGGCAACTAGGATCCGAAAAGAATCTATTTATAGGGGGAAAGTCTCTCGGGGGCCGAATAGCTAGCATGATAGCTGACAGCCACCCGGTAAAAGGCTTAACTGTTTTGGGCTATCCCTTCCATCCACCAGGAAATCCCGCAAAGACCCGCACATCCCATATGAGATTCTTAAAAACTCCGTGCCTTATCGTTCAAGGTGAGCGAGACACTCTGGGAAATAAAACAGAAGTAGATCGATATCGCCTCTCTCCAAATATATGCATTCGATGGCTTTCCGACGGCGACCACTCCTTCAAACCCAGAAAGAAATCTGGGCGCACGTTAATTCAAAACTGGGATGAAGCGGTTAGCCATATCTGCCTATTCCTGCAAAAAGCCGTCATGGAGACATAAGTATGCAATAATACACCTCGTTAATTTTTGGCACTCCCTGCTTTTTTGTTGCAAGGCTGCAAATAATCCAAGTTAGTAGGTAATCCGCTATTTCTCAGACAAGGCCCACAGCACGGAGAGCCCGGCTTTGCCGTTCCTCCAATTCACTAACTTCAAAACCATCAATCAACTCTTCAAAGGTTGCATGCCAATTTATCTCCGCCTTCAAGTGCATAAAAACAGAACCCAAACCAACGGCCGCCCGATCGACCAGCACGAACTCAGGTGGAGGCTTAACACCCCCTAAACGGCGAAGCTCCCCGTGTACCTGGGATGCAACTTTGGCCCCATACTGACTGCCTCCATCATTTTGTATCCTTCTTGTTTTGTCTTCCAACAGAGGGGCGTACACAAAATTAGCCCAAACATTCAGCACTTCTATTATCTCTTTTGATAAGTTCGCGAAGCCCCAGCTTTCGTAAGCCGCCACCTCCAATTCTTTATCCCCCTTCAAAAGAGCTTGATAAAGATCAATAACCCCTTTCACAAAACGAGCTTCAAATATCCGGACACAGCCAAAATCAAGCAAGTTTATGGTTCCATCAGGGCGGGCTGTATAATTCCCCAAATGGGGATCGCCGTGAATCACACCAAAAAAATAGAATGGCACGTACCACGCCCGAAACATATTGCGAGCCAACGTATTGCGGATTTGAGGGGTTTTTTCAGCTATTCTTAACAAAGGCTCGCCATTTAACCACGTCATTGTCAATAAACGCTCTGTGGACTGCTCCCTCATTATTGCGGGCACCCTTATACCAACCTCCCTGCTTAAGAAGTTCCCATAAAGGCGGCAGTGGCGCGCTTCTCTCTGGTAGTCCAACTCTTCGCGCAATCGATCAGAAATCTCCTGATATATAGATGTTGGATCGATACTGTCGTCATATCTCTGGAAAAGATTGAAGATCAATTTTAGCTGCACAAGATCGGCCTCCACTGCGGAGCTCATACTTGGATACTGCAATTTGCAGGCCACCCCTTGTCCGTCCTGGAGGGTTGCCCTGTGAACCTGGCCCAAAGATGCAGCAAATGCCGCCTCTTTCTCAAAGGATTTGAAATTGCTTTGCCACTCTTTTCCAAGCTCTGTAGCCATACGTCTGCGAACAAAAGGCCAACCCATTGATGGGGCGTTTGACTGTAATTGCCGGAGCTCTGCAGCATATTCTGAAGGCAAAGCATCTGGTATGGTCGCAAGCAATTGCGCAACCTTCATCAACGGTCCCTTTAAGCCTCCTAGAGCATCCTTTAAGTCCTTTGCGTGACGGGTCCGGTTGATTTCAAGCCCCAGGTACCTCTCGCCAGCAACCCTAGCAGCCAGATTCCCCATCCGGCGAGAAACATCCGCATATCTTAATAACCTACTCCCACGCCTATTTGAATCCGATGACTTT
>MDTE01074516.1_pt1 | contig 25104 bp, 25 predicted proteins | sample 811231 | NCBI WGS metagenome assembly MDTE01 (sample SAMN05326651, study PRJNA326480) | marine metagenome | isolation source: seawater | place: Indian Ocean: Red Sea | collected 2010 | reverse complement strand
TTTCTTTTTCTTTTTTACTTTTTACTCCTTCCTGATTTACTGTTTCCTCATCATTTTTTGACTTTTTATTTTCATTATCAGGAACTAAAAGATTTATATTATTTTTTGTTTTGATATTAGAAGCATTATATTGGTTAGAAAATTTTTCTTCATTAATAATTTTTTTTATTTTTTTAATATTTTCAGAATTATCATTTAATTTCTTTCCATTAACTATTTGTGTAGCAGATTCACCATTTTGTAAAGATAATGCAAGACCAAAAATTCTTGACAGCTCTTGAGGAAATAATTCAGAAGGAATATTTACGTTGCCAAAGGATTCTTGATTAATTGTTTTTATTCTGGTAGTTTTCAAATTTAATTTATTCGATATCAAATCTACAATTTCTGGATATAAACTATTTATGCCCGTTAAAAAAATTTCTTCAGGTTTAAATTTTTTATTATTTTTCATAAAGTTATTAATCACTAATTTAAGTTCTTTAATAAAAACTCTTAAATCTAATTCAGAAATTGGTAAATAATCATCTTGCCGCGTAATAAGTTCTTCAAGACTTATAAAAGGTTTTTTTCTCTTTTCATCCAATACATTTTGGTTAGGTTCTGGGAAATTTCTAATTGCTGGTAATCTCGTCGTTGAAAGAGTTGATTTCCTATCGTAAAAATATACGTATGAACAATTTTTTAAAAATTCAATTACTATTATGAATTTATTTTCAAATAGTCTTTTTAAATCATCCTGAATTAGTCTTGAGAAAGCGACTGATGGTGTATCTAAATAACCTAATTCAAGTTCAGATAAGTTTATACTTTCAATTAGTCTATCAATAAGTTCTTTAGGAATACTTCTAAGAAAATATGAAATATATTCTTTATTGTCTTTTTTAATCAAACTTATTGAGGTTTCTTGAATATCAAAATCAGTTTGAGAAAGGGGGATAGGTATGCCAAGTGAGGAATTCGGAGTTAGAGCAAAATCTATAGCTTCCTCTTTATTTAAATCAGAAGGTAAATTAATTAATTTATTGAAAACTGCCTCTGGTGAGATTATCACGTAGCATATATTAGCAAAAATACTATTTTCTATACAAATTGACTTTATTAAATCTGATATCTTTTCAGGATCAGTTGGGATACTTCTATCTAAAGCCTCAACAGGAAGATCAGTTTTAACAAATTTATCAATTTGTATTTGATTAGATGATATTACTGCTTCTGAAATTATTAAAGCTTGATAATTAAACTCTATTAATAGAATTTTCTCAGATATTAATTTCCTAATTCTATTAATATTTTCATTAATAGATGAAATGTCCATACCAAAAAAAGTATTTTTATTTGATTTCTGCGAATCAGTCATTTAATTTACACAAAATGGTGAAGGTCTACAAAATATTCTTCTTGCAGGAATTGAGGAGCTAGAAATATTTTCCGGTAAGGACAATAATACATAAATCCCAGGCTTTTCTCCCTCTAAAAGTTTTTTTAAGGACGTCTTTATGATATTACCATCATTATCAATATTATCTTTAGGCTCAAAGAAGCTTGTTTTTTTTAGGCATATCAAATAACCATTTGGTACTGAAATTTTTCTTCCAGGAAGATCCCAATCTACTGTGGGGTTTCGAGTACAATTTTTTATCATTTTATCTAAGTCTTCTTCTAGATAGGCAGGTTGAGATATTATATTTGAAATATAATCCATTTCTTTATATAAGTATTGATGATCAATTAAAACTCCCATAGTAGATAAGTTTAATTCTTCTGAACCTTTTAAGAATTTTTGAACAAATCCAAAAGTTGCTAAAAATACTGCTAAAAAAGCTGTAAAAACAGCTTGAGAAAACAACACCTCTATTAGAGTCATTCCATCATTTTTATTATCAAGCGTTTTCATAAAAATTATTTATTAATGTATTTTATTGGGTAAGATTCAAGATCAGTTATTATCAATTTTTTATTTTCCTCACTGCTATATCCAGCTTTTCTTAAAAGTTCATATTCGTAACTTGTCGGAGCATATTTACCGGCATTTCTAAAAGCTTTTTCTGCAGTTTGCACGGCAATAAATAATGCACCTGTAGCTACTGAAACTATAATTGCACCAAGAAAAGAATCGCCCATTATTTAAAGATCAATCCTCCTCAAAATCGCAATATCTATTATTGTTTTTTACATAGCAGGATAAGAAATGAAAAGATTTTTTATCCGAAGTACTGGGATTAATCAATACTCTATGATTTTTATTACTAAAAGTGCATGCTCCAGAAATTCTTGGATCATCCACGGAAGGTGAAGGAATTGATCTAGTGTAATTTGAAATTTCAGAAAAATTTTTTGAACTATTATTTATTTCAGATAATATTTTTTCGCAAAATTCTTCTCCAGTTCCCCAACTTTTATCATAATCCTGAAGAAGTGTTAAAAATATCTTATCTTTAACATTAAAATTATTTTTTTGGTAATTATTTTCGGGTAAAACTGCTTGTATTGGTTGAGATGTAATTTTTAGAGACATATTGAATATAGCTACAATTCCACTCATCATTAAAATCCCAAATACAGCATACAAATAAGTCATCTATAAATCTCTCCCGTATATTGATAATTTCATTTCAACGGTGTTTAAAAAATAATTATTATTTAACTCCCTTTCAACAATATTTTTATTAACAAATTTATCCACATTAAAATCTGAAGTTATAATTATCATTGGTAATTGTTCTATTAACTTTAAAAAATTAATAATATCAGGATAACTACCTTCTATTTTTATATTTATATTTCTTTTTTCAAGTCCCTCAATAACTAAAGGATCTAAGCTTTTATTAATACCTTCAGTGTCAGCTGAAGTTTCAACTATTGGTGGTATATATTTCTCCACCGTCTCAGGCTTGATTTCAACTATAGAAATTTTATTTTGGATGGCAATTTGATTTAATCTTGACATATATGTGTAAAGTTCTTTTGTTCCCGCTATCAAATCAAGAAGTTTTTCCTGCTTTTCTTTTATTTTGGTTAGTTTTTCCTCTTTTTGATTTAATAATGTTTCTTTTAAGGGTAATTCATTCTTTTTGATTTCCATTTCATTTATTTGTTTGCTAAATTTTATAGAATTCTTTATTTTTGGGAATATAAAATAAAATATTGCAAAAATAGATATAATAATAGAAATTGATAATGGAAAAGAAATTAGTAAATTTTCCCTCGTTAGCCAAGTCCTCTTATTTTTTTTGATTGCTTGAAAGTTAGTCATTTTTATTTAATATCATCAATTTTTTTTAATCTATTAGCTAACCCAAGAGAACCTATTTCAAAAAGATATTCTGGAGAAACAGATTTATTCACATCATTAAAACCAGCTGTAATTTCAAATTTTAAATAATTTTTATTAACATCTTTTTTTTCAATTCTTGAGTAATCATTTCTCGTTACTTTAGAAGCTTTAATTATATTTATATTGTTTTCATTAAAAAAAGGAGAACTTGCTAAGGATAATTCATATGAGTTTATAAGTTTTAAACCATCTTTTTGGGGAGATATCCCAATAATTTTAACTCCAGTTTTACCAACTTCTATTTCATCTAACTCTATTAACTTTGGAGTTATTTTACTTATCTCAAGAAATAATCCAGATCCGGAACGAATTCCCGAAATAGCATCTATTAAAATATTATTTGTATTATTTAATTTATTAATCGAATTATTTGTATTAATAATTTTTTTTTGTATTAAATCATATTTATTAGAAAAAACCTGTAATTTATTTATTTTAGACAAAAGTTTTTGATTATAAAAAATCACTAAAAAAAATAATACGATAAGTGGGGATATAGCAATCCCTCCAAGAATTGCGCCTTTAATGAATAATTTATTAGATGGAACAATCTCAAAATTTGCATTTAAATTTTGGGCTTCTCTTCTCCTTTTTAATAAATTAATTCTATTCAAAATGAAACCCTCTCTTGTTTACTCCAATGATTATTTTTTACTGATTTTTTTAATTTATTCATTGAATGATTAATTAATCAATTTTTTATGTTTTCTCTAATTTTTGAAGTTTGAGGATAATAAGAATTTGAGTAATTATTATCTTCAATAATTGTAGGAGTTACTAAAATTACTAATTCTCTTTTTTCTTTTGAGTTAGCTTTGGTTCTAAATAAATTTCCAATTACAGGTATATCTCCAAATAACGGCCATTTATTTATTACTTCAATATCAGTATCGGACAAGACGCCTGTCAAGATCAATGTATGCTTATTTTTCACTCTTATAGCTCCACTTTCTAAAATTCTTTCATTTACTGTATTTATAGTTCCGCATCCGCCTTGAGCTTCTTGCCCCACAGATGCAGACAATGAAGGTTCGATAACAAATGTAATAAATCCGTCATTATCTATCCGCATTAGTTTTGCAGCTAATGAAATCCCTGCAGTTGAAAATTCTGGCTCGCAAAAAACATTTCCGTTATCATCCTTTGTTAATTTATAGGATGTAACGACTTGATTTCCTACTCTAACGAGTCCTTCATTTGAAGAACCCCTGCCAATACTATTTCCTAATGAATCTTGATTCTCAGAGAGTATTAAAGTAGGAGAAGCTAAAACGTTGGTTTCTGAAGAGGATATTCTTGCCGAAAGAAAATCATAAAATGAATTCTTTGGATAAATCACAAATTCTTTGTCTTTAGGGATTGGATCTAAACCTGAAGCAGAGAATTGACTAGATTCCCCATCTGCATTAAATTTTCCTGGAAGTCCTGCACTTACATTAAGAGGTGGTTTCTTCATCCCAAAATTTGATAATAACTTTCCCGCCTCATTTACGATAAAAATATCATCTTGACGCAAGGCAAAACTATTTTCAAATGCATCACCATCCAAAAGATTTACATCCAAAACTTTTACCTTTAAAGCAACTTGTTTTTGCCTGATATCGATTTGCTTTAAATATTCTTCAGCAATTGCAATTAAATTAGGTTCTCCAACGAGAGTAATAGTTTGAAGTCTAGTGTCAGTAGTACCTGTAATACCAACTAAGGGTCCTACTGATGATCCATATGTTTCTACATTTGTTACTATTGATTGTTTTCTAGATAATTCTTCACCAGCAATACTTCCTGGTCCAGGAGGAGTTGTTGAACTTATAGAAGCAGTAGATACTTTACTAATTGCGGCTCCTAAACTAGCTAAATAATCAGCTGCTGATGCTACGCTGGCTTGCTTTAAATAAAATAACTTGGAAATTTGCGATGAATATTCTCGCGTAGATATACTTTTTCCTATAAAAATAATATTCCCTTTTAATTTAGCCTTAAGTCCTGAAGCCATTAAAACATTATTAAAAGCATTTTCAAAATTCTCTTGAAATAAGGAAATTGTTATCTTGCTATCAACTCTGCTTGAACCAAAACTAGATTTTTCTTCATTATTATTTAAAAAAACATAACCGTATCCTCCTAATCTGGCTAAGTAAACAAGTACCTCTTTGCTTGGAGCATTAGTGACATTTAACGTTACTTTTGGCCCTTGAATCTGAACGAAACTTCTACTTTTAAGTAAAGTTGTTTTAGATTTAAAACTGTCTTTTATTTGTACATTTTTTACTTTTTCTTTATTAGGCTTATCTTTTTTATCTACTAGCTCAAAAACTGGTTGAGATAATAAATATTCATTAAAAAATACTGGAGAACCAGATAAGAGTAAAATCGTAAAAAAAGGAAGATATTTTAAATTTACTAAATTTCGAAATTTCATTTATCAAAAGAAATCACTTATTTTTTAAGAGGGAAATACTTCTTAAAAAAAACACAATAAATGTTAGTCGCATAACAACTTAACTCAATATATCATGTTCTATATAGAGTTTATAAACTGCTCATACAAATTGACTTTTCCTTAGCTTTTTTATTAACAAAGTTCGCACATCCAGTATTTATATCAATATCAATTAATTCCCAACCAATAGGAATAACATTTGAAGAAAATTTATCACATTTTCCTCTTCCATTAGGACATATCAAGGCACTTCCTAATTTAGATTTTGATAGCGCATAGATTCTATCCTCAACTGAGATTACTCCATAAATTTCCAAATCTAAGTAAGAATCATTTGAATCTCCTAAAGACAAAACATTAGTCTTATTAAAAGGATCCAATCTACCTTTCGGAATAGTTAAATCTAATTCCGAAGGACTAATTAAGGGGGATAAAAGATCAATCGCAGATTCTTCCTCGATTTTTGATACCTCAAAATTATTTTTTATGTTCTCCTCTATTTTTAAAACTTCAACATCATTTTTTTTAGTCTGCTCTATTATTGAATCAACTGCAACTTTTGGTAAGGTTTCATTTTTAACAATCAAATTATTTTTATTCAAAAAGTTTAAGTAAAAAAGTCCTCCTGAAAAAATTAATATTGTTGTGGGAATTATATATTTGCTTTTTATAAAATATTTTATTAATTGACTCTCTTTGAGAATTTTAAATATTGGATTTTCTTTGCTTTTATTTATAAGATTACGAAAACTTTTTTTTGATTTAAGCTTATTTAACTTAATATTTATTTCTTTAACAAATTTGTTACTATTCATCCTTAATAATTAAGAAAAATATTATTTAAAGTTATATCTTATCACAAAGATTTAGGTAATCTTAAAACAATTTATATATGATTTTTTTCAAGATTTACTAGCATTAATAAGAGTTTCACGGATAATTTGAGCATATTCTTTCATTTGTTCTTCGCTTATAGTTGGATGAATTAAAAACATCATACTTGTTTCACCAAGAGATTTTGCATTATTTAACCTTTTATATTTAAAGTGACTAAAGCATTTTTCTAAATAAACTTCACTACACCCGCCTTCAAGTGCAGGATATCCATTTTTTTGTATTTCTTTTAATATTTTTGATCTATTCCAAGATTTAGAAAGTTTTTCAGGGATCAAGTAACAATAAAACTTATACCATGCATGTTTATACTCATTTGATGGCAAAGGGATTCTTACGCATTCCAAATTGGAAAGAGAATTAATAATTATTTGAGCATTTCTCTCCCTCAGATCTCTCCAAGAATCTAGTAATTTAATTTGCTCTATACCTATAGCACTTTGAAATTCAGTTAGTCTAAAATTTGAGCCAAAATTTCTATGCAGCCATCTAAAACCAGTAGATGGAGAATTGTTAAAAGTTAATTTGTAATCTTTACCATGATCTTTCATTGACCACATTTTTTCCCAAAGTTTTTTGTTATTGGTAGTGACCATTCCGCCCTCTCCACCTGTAGATATAATTTTATCTTGGCAAAAACTCCAAGCTGATATATCACCAAAAGAACCTACAGATTTAAAAAATCCATTCTGAAGTATCATTGCACCATGTGCTTGAGCACAATCTTCAATTACAAAAAGCCCATATTTTGCAGCAAGAGCTTTTATTTCTATCATATTTGCTGGCCATCCTGCTATATGAACAACAGCTATTGCTTTAGTTCTATTAGTTATTACTTTTTCTATAGTAGCTGCTGTTATATTCCCCGAATTAATGTCAATATCAGCAAATACTGGTTTTGCCCGTAATAAACAAATACTACTTGCAGTAGCAACGAAAGATCTAGGGGATGTAATTACCTCATCACCTGAAGAGATACCACATGCTAAATAAGCCAATGACAAAGCTAATGAGCCATTTGCTACTGAAATTGAATATTTACTTTCTACTAATTTACCGAAATCATCCTCAAAAGTTTTACATTTACTCCCTGTCCAATAATTAACTTTTCCAGAATTGAGTACTTCTGTAGCAGCATTTATTTGTTTTGGATCAAAAAAAGGCCAACTAGGCAAATTTGTACCGCTCATGAACAACTTTTATTCACTTAAAAATATTAATATTATAAAATATAAAAATATAGGAGAAAAACTTTTTAATTAATAATTATTTCTTCAAGAATGACATCAGCAATCCCGCCGCTTTTTTAAATGCAATTGATTGAGCTTCTGTTGTCATACCAGCAATATGGGGGGTAATAATAATTTGACTTGGATTATTAATAGCAAAATTAATTAACGGTTTTGAATCTGCTGACGTGAACTCCCCTTCAAGTACATCAGTTGCATACTTCATAGATTTTTTTTTACTCAAATTCCTAAGCAAAGATTCCTCATCAACTATTTCACCTCGAGAGGTATTCACTATTAAAACATTGTCTTTAGTATTATTAAAAAATTTAGAATCTAATAAATGGGTTGTTTCTTTATTAACGTGCGCGTGTATTGATATAACATCAGATTCCTTTCCTATTTCATCTAAGGAGCTAACTCTCTCAATTCGTGGATGAGTTACGTCCTTATATGGATCATAAACAATAACTTTTGAGCCGAATGCATCGCAATATTGACTATAAAATTTCCCTAACCTTCCATAACCAATTATTCCAAAAGTTAATTCTGAGATTTGTCTACCAATAAATGGAAGATAAGACCAACTCCCCTCTTTTACAGAAGTAAAAGAATTAGGGATATTTCTTAATGCTGCTAGCGTTAATGCAAATGCATGTTCGGCTGTGCTAGATATTTTGTTGATTGTATCTCTTTCTTCAGTTATAGAAATAATTTTAATATTTCTTTTTTGACATTCTTTCTTATCAATATGATTTGTGCCAGTAGAGGCAGTACATATCACCTTTAAATCAGGATATAAGTCAAAGAATTTATAATCTAATCTATAAGTTAATTGATTAGGATTGGTAAAAACTGCAACAACTTCTCTAGAACTTATTAATTCATTAAAATTTGAGTTTTCATACATTAATAAAGAATTATCTTTATTGAGAATTTCCTTTAAACCTTCAATATGAGAAATTGGGGTTGTTATAAGAATTTTATTTTTCATTTTTTTCTAATATTATTGAATTTGCGACAATTAAATCATGTTCTGAATCAATATTTATTGATTTCTCATGAGGCATTAGATAAGCATAACTATTATTTCCTCCAAATCTTTTGTTATCAACCATCAAATAATTTCGTTTTAATGTATATATTGATCCATTTCTGATAAACGCGGCAGGTTTCAAATCCTGTCTTCGCCCTGATTCTTCAGGGACGCAAAAATCAAATATTTTACCTTTAATAATCTTCTTTAATCTTGCAGGATGATATTCTTCAACCTTTGATACACCAATTACTGAATCTGCATTTTTGTTTAACAACATTTCAATAGAATTATCTATATCTTTAAATGTTTTAAATGGATTAGTACACATTAATTCAACAATTATGTCATATTCTCCGTCTTCTTTTTCACAGAAATTCACGGCATGCTGAAGAGCATCAGTGGATGAAGCAATATCAGAAGCAAGATGAGAAGGTCTTAAAAATGGGACATCCACATTTCTATTAAGACAATAGTTTCTTATTTCTTTATCATCTGTGGAGACTATATATCTATCAATAAAAATACTTTTAAAAGCTTCATTTATTGTGTAATTAATAAGTGGTTGGCCAGCAATTTTTCTTAAATTTTTCTTTTTGATGCCTTTTGAACCCCCTCTAGCTAAAGTAATAGCTAAAACTTTTTTGTTTTTAATAGACATCCTGGAAGAGAAACTTAATATGTAATCAAAACATCCTAATATTTCTAATTAATAAATTCAATAAGTCCTAATCAAAAACAATATCTAACATTTCGTAAAATCTTTAGAATAATTTTATATAAACATTCTATGTTAATTGGTTCTGATTTAATTAATCAAGATTCGGAAACCTATTTTATCGCTGAAATCGGTTCCAATTTTGATGGATCAATGAAAAGAGCGTTAAGACTTATTGACATAGCAAAAGACTGTGGAGCTAATGCGGTTAAGTTTCAGCACTATACTGCCGAAACATTAGTGAGCGATAATGGTTTTCGAAATTTAGGGAAACAATTAAGTCATCAAAAAGAATGGACTGGCTCAGTTTTTGAAGTTTATAACAAAGCCTCTTTGAATAAAGAATGGACAAAAGAATTACATCAATATTCAAAATCAAAAGGTCTTGGTTTTTTAACTAGTCCCTACTCAAAAGAATTAATTGACTATACTGCCGAGTTCTTAGACGCGATCAAAATAGGTTCGGGAGATATTACTTGGACTGAAATAATAGAATACTCAGCTAAACAAAACAAGCCAATTTTATTAGGAACTGGAGCTTCAGATATAAATGAGGTAGATGATGCAGTAAAAGCAATTACAAAACATAATAATCAGTTTTGTATTATGCAATGCAACACAAACTATGAAGGCAAAAAAGAAGACTTTAAATATCAAAATCTTAATGTTTTAAAAGAATATAAAAAACGATACCCAAATGCACTACTAGGTCTAAGCTGTCATATGCCTGGACATCTTAGCGTTTTAGCTTCAGTATCTTTAGGGGCTAAAATAATTGAAAAACACTTTACAGACGATAATTCTAGGCCAGGTCCAGATCATAAATTTGCTATGAATCCAGAATCTTGGGAAAATATGGTTCAAGAAACAAGAAATTTAGAATCTCTTTTAGGTGATAGGATAAAGAAAATAGAAAAAAATGAAATTGATACTTCAGTTGTTCAAAGAAGATCAATTCGATTAAGGGAAAACATGATGAAAGGAGAAACGATACAAATGCAAAATTTGGAAATATTAAGACCATGCCCAAGAGATGCTCTTAAACCATCAGAGATAGAACTAGTTATAGGTAAAAAGTTAAAAAAGAATCTAAAAAAAGGTGATGCCATAAGCAAAAATGATATTTAATTGATGCAATGATTAGAGTTTTAGTGACAGGTGCTGCTGGATCAGTAGGTAGGGCTTTAGTAGAAGACTTACTAAAAAATGGGAATAAGGTTTGCGCTTTTGATAATAGCGAAGATGGACTTTTTAAATTAAGAGAATATCTTAAAAATAATGGTTTAGCTGCAAATCTTAAAGACTTTTTAGGAGATATAAGAGACCTATCACGTCTAAATTTAGCTTTAGATGGATGTTCTGAAGTTTATCATTGTGCCGCTCTTAAACATGTGGGATTGTGCGAATATAATCCATTTGAAGCAGTCAAAACAAATATTCTTGCTACCAACAATATTATTGAAGGTTGTATCAAAAATAAAATATCCAAGGCGATACTTACAAGTAGTGATAAAGCTGTTAATCCCACAAGCATGATGGGAAGCTCTAAACTAGTTGCAGAAAAATTATTTATTTCTGGCAATAATCTTGTGGGATCTAATCAAACAAAATTTGGAATTGTTAGATTTGGAAATGTTTGGAATACAAATGGTTCCGTTGGAAGAATTTTTTCAGATCAAATAAGAAGTAAAAATGACTTAACTATTACAGATGAAAATATGACAAGATTTTTCATTGAGATGAAAGAAGCAATAGACTTATGCAAATACGCAATGGATAAACTTATTGGGGGGGAAATATTCACAAGGAACATGGGGGCCACATCAATAGGAAAATTAGCAAAACAATTTATAAAAGATTGTCCCGAAATATCCTGTAAAATTATTGGAAAAAAAAATGGGGAAAAATTATATGAAGAACTATTTACTGATCTAGAAGCCTTAAGAACAATAAAAGTCGATAATACCTACATAACAATTCCAGAAGACTTTAATTTTGGATCTTCTCTAAATAAGGAAATTAAGGAAAAATATATCAATTATGAATACTGTAAAAAGCCTCTTAGATCAGATGATCCTGAAGTTGAACAAGTTAACCTAAAAGATTTAGTCGCGAAAATACAAATTTAATTATGTTGGAATTAGATTTGAAATCCTCCTATGAGCAAGAATTAAATAAATTCCTTCTTCAAGAATCAATTAGTACTAATGATATAAAAAACTCTCTAGAATTTTTTGAAAAAGATTCACTATTAAATTCATCTCCCTTACCAAAGAAGCTTGAAGTTGTTGCCATAGTTTCTGGGATACCTTTTGAAAAATCATTCCAAAGAAAGATTATAGAAATCCAATCAATACTCTCAAAAAGTTTAGCTAATGTTTTGCACTATAATGTTAAACCAGATAATTTTGCCGTTGAGTATCTTGTCTTAAAATGGCCTTTTGATAGTTTTCCAAAAGAAACTGTGGAGAGAACTAAATCTTATCTAAAAAATACAAAATTAAAAAAATTCAATTTTAAAATTGTAGGAGTTCAAATGCATCAAGATGGGTGTATGCTCCTTCAAGGAATTAGTGAAGATATGATGTTACATAAAATCAGAGAAGATATAGTTAATGAAATTCCAAATTTCCCCAAAAAACAATCAAAATGGGCTCATGTTCCTTTAGGAAGATTTCTAGAACCCATAACCACTACACAAAAAAATATTATTAATGAAGTGCTAGTGAATTTAAACAGAAATTTTTCAAATTTTCATACTAATATAGAAACCTTACATCTTATAAATGAACATAGATGGTATATGGAAGAAATAAGTTATATATATAAGAAGAATTTAAATTAATGAATAAAAAAAAATCTAAAGATAAAAATATCATTATTACAGGAGCTCTAGGTAAATTAGGGAGAAAAGTTTGTAAGATTTTAAATAAATCTGATTTTAATATAATTGCATTAGGGCGTTTGTTAAATAAGAAAAAAGATGAATATAAAGATTTAGAATTAATAACAGATTTATACGACTGCGATCTTTCAAAAGAAGTAGAATTCAAATCCACGTTAAAAGAAATTTTAAATAAATGGAACCATATTGATGGATTAATTACAAGTACATCTTATAGACCAATGAAATTAGGTTTAGAGGACAGTATAGAAAATTGGAATAACTCAATATCTCAAAATAGCACCGCCATTTATCTACCTTGTAAAGAGGTTGGAAAAATAATGTGTAATCAGAAATTTGGATCGATCATAAATATAAGTTCTATTTATGGATTAGGTTCACCTTTAAAAGCTTTATACAAAGGCACTGATATCACGACAGAGCCAGACTACCCCTTTATCAAAGGAGGAACAATAGCGCTTACTAAATATCTTGCTTCATTTTACGCAGAATTTAATGTAAGAGTAAATGCCATAGCCCCAGGAGGTATTTTTAATAATCAAAACGAAAAATTTCTATCTAATTATTACGAAAGGGTTCCTTTAGGAAGGATGGCAACTGAGGAAGATGTAGTCAACTTAATTAAATTTCTCCTTTCTGAGGATTCATCTTATATTACAGGTGCGATAATACCTGTTGACGGAGGATGGAGTGCAACATAAAAATATATTTTAATTTTGAAAAATCAATCAGAAAAAAATAAATTTGTTTGCTTCATTCAGGCGAGGATGAATTCTAAAAGATTCCCTGGCAAAGTTTTACGAAAAATTAAATCCCACACTATTTTAGATTTAGTTATTGAAAGAGTAAAAAAAGCCAAGAGAATAGACCAAATAATTGTTCTTACATCGACTAATGCAAAAGATAATGAAATTTGTAAAAATTGCGAGGTCAAATCAATAAATTATTTTAGAGGTGATGAGGAAGATGTTTTATCAAGATTTTATAAAGCGAGTAATATTCATAAAGGTACTCATTATCTAAGAATAAACTCAGACTGTCCATTTATAGATTGGGATTTGATAGATAAATCAATTGATATTGCCTCAAAAAATAAAAATATTGACTATGTTTCAACAATCCTTTCTAATACATTCCCAATAGGTCAACATATTGAAGTTTTCACTAGATCGACTCTGTCAAAAGCAAATAAATTTGCTAAAAAAACTTTAGAACGAGAACATGTGACTCCTTATATCTACAATAATAAACAAATTTTCAACCTTTTCTCTTTAAAATCTAATCTTGATTTAAGTCATATAAGATTAACAATCGATTATCCAAAGGACCTATTAATGGCAGAAAATCTTATTAAAAAATGTAATTCAACACTTCCTGAATACAATAGGATTCTTTCAATATTAGAAAAACATCCTGAAATTTATAGATTAAATAATGAATATAAGAAATCTCAGTTTATTGATTTAACGAAGTAAATGTTCACTAAAAAACCAAGTTTAATTATTATTTTTTATGGAATTGGTAGGAATCCAAAAAGTGTAATAAAAAATTTAAATTTAATAAAAAAAAATTTGCAATGCTCTTATGAAATAACAAGCGCATATGCAATCAACAAAATAAAATATATAAATAATCCTAGGACAAATGAGTTTAATTATCTAAACCAAAAAGAATTAAAAAGGTCACTTACTTTTATAGATATATTTTTTGAGAAAGATCAAGAGATATTTGAGGAAAGTTTCAAGAAAATCATAAACAAATTTAATAAGAATTTTATAGACCCATATAATGATAAAAATAGAACTTTATGTAACTTATATTGTCAACTTAATCTACTTACAGAATTTTTAAAACTAAAATCAATAAAGAAATATCAACTCATCTTTACTATTAGAGATGACATAATAATAAATAAATATTTTGGATTATTTAGAATGTCTAAATTACTTTTTAAATATCCTAAACACGCATTAACCACATCTTACCATTGGCATAATGGCGTAAACGACAGGATTCTTATATTCGGCCAAAACTCCAGAAAAATATTTTCTCTAAGACTAAAAAAATATAAAGAGGCTTTAAAGGATAATAGCTTCTCAAATAGTGAAAAAATAAATATGGAAGCTCTAAAATCAATGGGTATTAAAATTATTTCCTCTCCATTTGAAGTTTTAAGAGTAAGAAGTAATGGAAAAATAAGAAAAGAAATTTTTCTAATAAGATTTTATAGAATTAATGAAACAATTAGGGTATTTAAAAGCATAATTTTATATTTAAAAATACTTATTTTCAGAAAATAAAATTTATCTTAGAATAAACCAAGAGGATGCCGTAGCTAAAATTTCATTATTCTTTTTAAAGTATTTTTCTCTCAAATTGAATTGATTTTTATCTTTATTTAATCTCTCTAAAAGATTTTCATCAATAGTATTTTCCTCATAAATAATATCAAATAAATTTTTCTCAAAAAAATCAATGAAATCATCATGCCTTAATAAATTCATATACATATATTTATTATTAATTAAAAAGTCTATTTTCCTTTCTGAGTAACTTAAAAAACTTATTTTTGAAAGATTTGGATCAGAGTGACTAAAGTGATCTGTATAATCTATTAAATGAATTAAGCATCCTTTTTCATTAATAACTCTTTTAGCTTCTTTGAAAATATAGAAAAGAGAGTTGACGTTTATATGCTCTAGAACAGTATAAGAGATATGAAAATCAAAATAATTATCTTTATAGGGTAATTTTGAAGCATCACAAGGTGCAATATAAGAAATATTTATTTTTTCTAAAAAATCATAGACATCATTTTCAGATTGATAAATAAATGATTCAATTAATGAGATTCTTTTATTATCAATATCAGGAATATTTTTTTTAATTATCTCCTTATTTTCTATGATCCATTGTAGAGACTGTATAAAAACTTTATCATCAAAATATCTATTCAAATCAACAGTTACTACCTCAGATGCTCCCTTAAGCCATAAACCCAAAGGCAAGAGTATATTTCTACCAGTACCAATTTCCAAAAACCTTTTATTTCTAGTCTCACAATTAACATTTTGAGCTAATTCAAAAATTTTATTGCTTATGAATAATCTTTTTTTATGATTTAATTTTTTTAATGAACCAAATTTTTTTTGAATAAGGTAATAAATTTTATTTCCCATTTTATGGGGTAATATTGATAATGTATTCTGAAGTAATGCTTTAACAATGTAGTTCACAAAATATTATCTAAAAATTTACTTTAACTTTATTAAAAGTTAAGTACATTAATTGTAAATGATTTTTAGATAAATAACTTTAAAAATTCTTGACAATTATATATGAAATTACCATCTATCAAAATAAATTTCCTAACAATTTTCATAATATTATTTCCCTTAATTACTTCATTAGGTTTTTATGGATACGGCTTAGACTTTATAAATTCTTACTATAAAAATCCAATAAGTTTGGGATCTAATCATTTTATAGGTTGGAATATAGCAGCAACTATGATGGGTCCGATTGCCTTAGGTCCATTTATTGTTTCTTTATTTTTACCACTATCAATTTATTTTTTAATAAAAGAGCACCTCCATAAAAATAAAGAATTTAACAAATCTTTGGTTAATTTTTCTTTTGTTTTTTTAACGCATAATTGGGCAGTTATTTTGCCAATATTAAATGCTATTAAACAAGGATTAGCAACTGGACCATTTTATTTAATTATATTATTACTTGATAAATTAAATAAAAGAAAACAAAAATTTAAAATATTAATAATAATACTCCTGTCTTTAACTCTAAACTATCTCCATAAATTAGGAACTCTATTTTTTGTAATTTTATTATTATCATTCTTGATTCTTTCTATTAAAAAAAATCAAAGAAGAATTTCATTAATAACTTCATCTATTTTAATCACTATTTCTCTAATATATTTTTATGGAATAGGTAATATCTCAACAAGAATTATAGGATTTGATCTAAGATTACCTTTTATTATTTTTGCAGTTTCATATTGTCTATTTATCTTATTATTTAAAAAGAAGGAATTTTTAGAAAAATATATTTTTATAGTTCCCTTCTACATGAATATATTTTCCATTGCATTTTGCTTTCTCGGATACAATCTGGAATTTGAAAGACTTCAAATGACTGTTTTCATTCCTCAATATATTGCAATATTAAGTCTGATAAAAGGTCAAAACAAATACATAGTTTTATTAACTACTTCTGTAATCTTATTTATCCTTACAGTCTTTGTAGGCGTTTTCAGGAGTTTTCAAACTTTATAATTTAAATCTTCAAATAATCAATTAATCTTTTTCAAAATAAGTTTTATAGTTTTAAAGATAATTTTTAAGTCATATATAATTGAATAATTTTTAATATATTCTTTAATTAACTTTAATTTCTTTGGCCATATTATTTCCAAATTATATTTATGAGGATCAACAACATTAGCAAGAATTTCTTCCTCATCTATTAATTCCAATGATCCTGGTCCTGTTATTCCAGGTTTAATACTTAATAGAATACTTCTTTCATCATAATTAATCTCATTAATAAAATCTTGAACATCTGGTCTTGGACCAACTATACTCATATTTCCAATAAAAACGTTAAAGAACTGAGGCAATTCATCAAACTTATATTTCCTTAGAAACTTTCCATTTTTAGTAATTCTTGTATCCTTGGCAGTAGTTATATTTGTTGTAATTGATTTATCTTTAATCATAGTTCTTATTTTATAAACATAAAATAATTTGCCTTTTTTACCTACCCTCATTTGTCTAAATAGTCCAAATTGTTTCGTATCCATAGTCTGAATAACTATTAGAGATAATATAAGAGGACCAAAAATTAATAAAGTAAAAATTGAAATTAATATATCTAGTATTCTTTTCATAAAAAATGTTTTTATTTAATAATTTGGGAAATTAGATTCTTTTCCATATCTGATAGTTTATTTTTACCTTTTCCAATTGAAAATGAATTAATAGAATCAGTTTTAAATGTATTATCTTTCAAATTTAAAAATTGATTAACTTCATGAAGACTTTTATCAGGACTGGAGACAAAATTTTCATAGTTTAATTTTAAAATTTTAATATTCTTAAACTTTAATTTTTCAATGGCATTTTCTACCTGATTCGTACATTCGTACCATTGTTTAGCACAAGTTTCTATTAATAAATGTTCTTTCCTAAATTTATCAATATTATTGAATCTTGGTCCCCAAGTAGGTAATTCTTTACTTTTGGAGAATTTTTTAATAAATCTATGACTAAGATATCTCAAAACATAATAGGGTATATCAATTTTAGGAATATATTTCGCTTTTTTATATAGATATTTATTTGATGTTTCTCCTTTCCATCTTTCACTTATAGAAGAAATAGAATCAAAAGGATCTCTTTTTATATAAATATAATTTGCCTTAGGGAATATTTCATAAAGAAATTCTAATCTTAGACAATTTGCACAAGTTTTTTCTACTACAAATACATTTTTATCTGATTTTTGGATTTTTTTAAATGCTTTTAAAATATAGCTTTTTTTATAATTATTTAACTCATCTTTTTTTAATTCATCAGAAGATTTAAATGCAGATCCAATGCGCCATATATAATTAATTTCATCACAATCCCAAGTTCTAAAGGATTCAGAAGTACATAAAGTATCCCTTAGAATATTTGTTCCTGATCTAGGAGCACCTAAAATTATTAAAGGGTTCAAAATTATGGATTAAATTTATTTATAAATTATATAAGATATTAATGCTTTTCTAAATTAAATCTACTAAAGACTTTACCAATTTATCTGAGTCATGATTTTCTTTGAAATATTTATATGAGTTTTTACTCATATCTTTAAGTAAAGAGGGATTATTAATCATAAACTTTAGATTTTTGAATAATTGTTTTATATCGGAAGGATTGGAGACTAATCCACATTTAGCTTCTTTAACAGGATCATATTTTGCATAATAATGACCCAAGATTGGCAAAGAAAAATACATATATTCATATATCTTATTACAAGAAATCCCGTATTCATGAATTTTCAGATCCTGCAAGCTTACATATCCTGCATTAGAGATTTTTAAAATTTGTTTGGCATCAGATCTTTTTAATTTGCCTAAAAGATGAATATTTTGAAGTTTTAATAAATTAATCTTATAATTTAATTTTTTATAAAGATCGCCATCACCAACAATCAAAAAAATAACATTTAATTTTTCTTTTTTTGCTTTTTTAGCCAATAATAAAATAGATTCTATGTTGTAATAGGTACTTAAAGCACCAACGTAACTTAGGACAAATTTTTTACTTTTAGTAATTTTTTTTGAATATTCTTTGATATCAATTGATATATTTTTTTTATTTAATTTTTCACTAAAAAAGCTATTAGCTAAATAAATAAATTTTGATTTCCTAAGATTATATTTTTTTTTATAGTAATCATACTCTCCTTTTTTTACAGAAAAAACAAAGTCTGAAAATACAACCCCAAAATATTCGGAAAAATTAAGTAACCAATAATAAGGATTAAATTTATTTAAAACTCCCAATTCCAAAAGAACCTGTGGCCAAAGGTCTCTGCTTTCAAAAACTAATTTCGCAGAAACTATTTTTGAAAAAATAAATGCGGGGAAAACAATAAATGGATGTGGTGAAGAAGCAATAACTAATTTTGGTTTTCTCTTTAAAACTTTTTTGATAACAAAAAAAGACTTAAGTACAAATTCAAATTGATTTAGCACTTGTATAAAACCCCTTCTTTTATAAATATTTGTCTTGACCCATATATATTCGAGGCCATTTATGAATTCTGTACTTAATAAATTTTTAACTTGAGGTTGAATTATATATTTATGAAAATAAGAGGAAGCAATAATAGTGGTTTTAATATTAAATTTTTTTAATGCTGAGCCTAGGTTATACCACCTCATATTTGGACCATATTTTGATGATCCTCCTGCGTGTGTTAAAACTAAAATGTTTTTTTCAGAATTCACAATCTGTTTATTTTAATTTGAGAGTTTAATTATAAAATTTTTTAAGATAATTATATGTCATAGGAATATATTTTCTTAGCAAATTCTAAGTTTAAAATTTTGACAAAACAAAATCAATGCATTAAATTAAATTTTTAGAAATATATTTATGTAGCTTGGAAACAAAATTTATTGCTGAAATAGGGTGGAATCACATGGGGGATTTATCCATAGCTGAAAAAATGATTCAGGAGGCTAGTAAAGCCGGTGCAAATTTTGCAAAGTTTCAAACATGGGCTGTATCTAGACTTAAAAATGGTTCATGGGATACAGATGGGAGAAGAGAAATATATAAATCAGCAGAGCTTTCTATACAAAAGCATAAAGATTTAATTAAAATATGTAATCAAAATTCAATTAATTTTTTCTCTTCTGCTTTCTCTGTTGAAGATGCAAAACTTCTTAAAAATCTTGGAATAGAAAACGTTAAAATACCAAGCTTTGAAATTGTAAATAAACCACTTTTAAATTTTTGCTATAACAACTTCAATACCATTTACATATCAACTGGGGCTTCTACATGGGAAGAAGTTATGGAATTAAAAAATATTTTCAATGATCTTAATAAAATAATAATTATGCATTGCGTTTCTGCATATCCTTGCCTACCTTCATTAATTAATCTGCCAAAAATCAATAATTTAAAAAATGAATTCCCCAATGTAGGCTTTAGTGATCATACTCAAGGTATAGAAATTTCAAAAATCGCTCTATCTTATGAAGTCGCCGCAATTGAGAAACATTTTACAATTGATCATGAACTTCCTGGTAGAGATAATAAATTTGCGATATTGCCATATGAATTAAAAAATTTAATAGACTTTAATTCACTTTCCAAAATTTCGAAAACGCACTTAGGCTTAGATTATCAAGAAAGTGAATTGGATTCAAGAAATAACTATAGAGGAAGATTTAATGCATAGCACTACAGTCATTGTTCGAGTTAAAAATGAAGAACAATTGATTGGGAATGCTTTACAAAGCATCATTGATCATATAGATAATGCAAAAATTATAATTGTTGATAATAATTCTTCTGATAATAGTATTAATATTGCAAGACTATTTCAACATGATACATCCAAACCCAAGTCGGATAGATATGCGGATATTGAAATAATCAAAATAAATGAATATTCTCCTGGTAAAGCAATAAACTTAGCATTAAAGAAAGTAAATACTGAAAACTTACTTCTTCTATCAAGTCATTGCGAAATAAGTAAATATTCATGTGAATTAGTTAACAATCTTTTAGAAACTCATGTCGCTGTTTTTGGGAAACAAGTTCCAAGATATTTTGGTAAAAGAATTGTCCCCAGATATATTTGGTCTCACTATGGTGAAGAAGCATCAATAAATATGTTTTCTAATCTAGAAGATCGTTATTTTTTGCATAATGCGTTTTGTTGTTATAAAACTGATTTTCTTAAGAAAAATCTATTTAATGAGAATTTAGTCGGAAAGGAAGATCGTTATTGGGCAAATGATGTTATAAAGGCAGGAAGAACCTATATTTATGAGCCTAACTTAGTTTGTCAACATCACTTCACTAATAATGGTAATACATGGAGAGGTATTGATTAAATATATTCAAACTCAAAAATTATATAATTTTTTAAAATGATAAATTTAAGAAATATTTATGAAAAGATAATTTATAGATCATATTCTTTAATTTATAAAAAAGGTTTTTTAAAATCATCGATATTTGCAAAATATTTTTTATCTCAAACTTTATTTTTTTTCTATAGAAATAAGTATCTTTATATTTCCAAACTCTTAAACTTAAAAATATTTAATCAGACATTTTTTCCTAATCAGAATTGTTTTATTGGATTCAATCAAATTTATAAAGTATATGAAGCAAAACTTATTTTCTTTTCGAAAATTTTGACTATTGGTCCAGCTTCAGATTATGAAAAGGAAATCGCAAAACATAATCCTGATTTAGTAGTTTTAACAAAAATAACAACAGAATCGATCAAAAGTAACCTCCCTCATATATATATCTTAAATAACTCTTGGACTGAAAAAAATATTTCTCTAATAAAAGAGGTCAGGATTTCAAAAAAGAGATCCATAATATTTACTCCTTATGGAAGGCATCAAACTCGTAAATACCCTGATTATTTAGAATTATTTAGTTCAATAAATTTAGGAGTTTCACCAATGGGACTTCAAAGACTTTTATTAATTTTGCCTCATATTATAAAATTTAATTATTTAATTATAAGGGGGTATAATTTTGGTATTTCTGATAAACCTTATCTAAGCTGGTATCCTTCGCTTATAAAAGAAAATTGGGGATCAATAAATAAAGGCTTATTTCTATCTTATATGAGACATTCACTACCTTATAATATAAACCTCACAAGACAAATTATTTCGTATTTTTATCAAAAGGAAAATGTTAAATTGGATTGTAATGATTTACTTGAAGTAATCAAAAAGCCTCTATATCAAATTATTGATGAATTTAAAATTCAAACTAAGCACTAAAATTTCTATCAAAAACAAAAAATCTAAATCATAATATTAAACAAAAATGTTTCTACAAAACTCAAATATAAGAAAGATAATCCTTATATTTTTAGATTTAATATTAATTTTATTTTCTATTTTTTTTGCATTATTATCTGGTTCAGAAAAAATTACAGTAGAAAATTTTTTATACTTTAAATGGTTGTTTGCCGTAGCTCCATTAGTTGGATTGTCTGTTTATTTATCTTCAGGGCAATACAAATCTATAACTAGATATATAGGAAATACTGATTTTTACCGGATTTGTATAAGAAATACTTTAATTTGTTTTTTTACTTTCCTAATTGGTAAAGTATCCAATCAACCTATTCCAACACTTAATAATATTTTCTTGATCTGGATTTTATTCAATACATTCATAATACCCACAAAATTTATTTTAAAAGATTTAACATTTTTTTTAATTCGTTTAAAAAATAAAAAAAGTAAAATAAAGGTAGCAATTTATGGAGCAGGCTCAGCCGGTTCTCAACTAGCTGATTCAATAAATTATCAAGGCAATTATGAAATAATTTCTTTTATTGATGATGATAGATCATTAATTAAAAGAACTATAAAAGGTATAAAAATAATAAGTCCAGATGACATTATTTCTTTAAAAGGGAAAATTGATTATTTATTGTTAGCAATTCCATCATTATCTTTTAACAGATATAAAAATATTATTTCTAGCCTTTACAAATATAATTTTAAAATTTTAAGGGTTCCTTCATTAGAAGATTTAACTTCTGGGAGATCAAAAATAAATGCTTTAAGACCTATTTCTATTGAAGAACTACTCTCAAGGGAGAATATTAATCCTAAAAAGAATTTATTAAGTCAAAAGATAATTGGAGAAATAATTTGTGTGACCGGAGCAGCTGGAACTATTGGATCTGAACTTTCAATGCAGCTACTAAAACTAAAACCAAAAAAACTTGTTTTAATAGACCACAATGAGAATGGATTATATAATCTTCAGCAAAACATAATAAAGTTAAACAACTTTAAAATTGATATTGTCATTGCTTTAGGTAATTGTACTAATCAAAAGTTTATTCAAGATATTCTCAAAGAAAATAAAGTAAATATTTTGTTTCATGCCGCAGCCTATAAACATGTTCCTTTAGTAGAATTTAATCCTATCCAAGGAATACTTAATAATGTTTTTTCTACCAAAGCTTTATGCGAAGCTGCAAAAAAAGCAGATCTAAAACAATTAGTACTTGTCTCTTCTGATAAAGCAGTAAGGCCTACAAATATAATGGGGGCTACTAAAAGGCTATCAGAACTAATAATTCAAGCTTTTGCAAAAAAAGAAGAAAATAATCAAGAAAAAACATTATTTTCAATGGTTAGATTTGGTAATGTTTTAGATTCATCTGGCTCAGTAGTACCACTATTTAAAAAACAAATAGCTGAAGGAGGTCCGATTACTCTCACTCATGAAAAAGTCCAACGCTATTTTATGACTATAAGTGAAGCAACAGAACTGCTTTTGCAGACAGTTAGTTTAGCCAAAGGTGGAGATGTATTTCTCCTTGATATGGGGCAACCTGTTCTTATAAAAAATTTAGCTCTGCAAATGATTAAATTGAGTGGCTTAACTCTTAAAAATAAGGAAAACCCTAATGGTGATATAGAAATAATTTGTACTGGTCTTAGATCTGGAGAGAAACTATATGAAGAACTTCTTATAAATGGGAAATCTATTCCTACAGCACATCCATTAATTTTTAAAGCAAATGAAAGCTTTATTGAGCCAGATCAGCTTTTCACTTTACTTGAAAAAATGTTTAAAAAAATTAAGAATAACGAGAAAGAAGAAGTTCTTTCTTTATTAAAAAATATTGTTCCTGAATGGGAAAGATCTCTTTTACATAAATAATTTTTATTTAATTAAGTAGCTTAAATAAAGAGAAAACCGTCACTACTCCGCTTATTGGCTCTGTTATTACTCCTAAACCTGAGCCAACTTTTGAAATTGTATTTGAATTTACTTTTATAATATCGCCATCATTAAGAATTGGATTTTTCATATTGGATGCACCTTCATTAAGGTTTAATCTATATTTACCTAATGATGCACTCCCATTATTGTTTATTCTTAGTAATTCGACAGCACCTTGATTGGCTCTCCACTCAATTGGTCCTCCCGCAAAATAAACTGCTTCTGCAAGTGTAGTATCAGGTAAGACCTGTATTAAACCTGGCTGGTTAACCGCTCCAACAACTTGTACAGATATAAATTTAGGATTTAAGTTTGATTTTGTTATATTCGTTCCTAATGATTGATTTGATCTTGCTTTAGTAAGATTTATGATATCCCCATCTAAAAGATATGGATTATGGGACTGATCTCCATCTATCATCAATTTAAGTAAATTTAGTTTTGCCTTTTTAAAATTATCGTTTTCACCATTAATCTTTCTCACTAGAAAAACTTCTTTTAAATTTGCATTTTGAGAAAACCCTCCAGATTTTCTTATTGCATCAATTACAGTAGGAAATCCTTGAATTTGATCATTACTATTTTCATTCAAAGAATAAATACCAGGCCTTGCAACTTCTCCTATAACCGAAACAAGAACCGGTCTAGGTTGCGTAACTGTAATATATAAATCTGGACGTAAAAGTTCTTTTTTATATAATTCTATTAAGAAAAGAGTTGCATTATTTATAGTTTTTTTACTGATATTTATGCTTCCAATTAAAGGTAGTTGAATACTTCCATCGCTTAAAACATTGTAAAGTCCAGAAAATTCTTCAACATCTAAAAAGTTAATTTGTAATTGATCTCCTGGACCAATTATGTAGTCATTCTTGTTTAATTCATAACCTTCTATCTCAATTAATTTCTCTTCAGCTGATTTTTCTAGTGGGGTAGCAAGTAAACCAACGTTTAAAAAACAAACAAAAAACAAAATTAAAAAGGTAATTTTTTTTATAAATCGTTTATTAT
>MDTE01032463.1_pt1 | contig 25117 bp, 29 predicted proteins | sample 811231 | NCBI WGS metagenome assembly MDTE01 (sample SAMN05326651, study PRJNA326480) | marine metagenome | isolation source: seawater | place: Indian Ocean: Red Sea | collected 2010 | reverse complement strand
TTCATCTATAACAAGTGGTACTAACCAGAGAGAGTTCTTGGATGACTTGGTTTGCTCAAGTAAAAATCTAGATTGTTTTATTGATAATACTGAATTCTTTCTTGTTACTTCAAGTAATGGAAATCCAACCTGATTAATCCAAGTTTTCATCATTTTATCAACTGGTTGTTTAGAGACGCTGCCTATAGCATTCCATAAATCTGTCCCTTGTGCATTAGCATATTGATGTTTTGTTAGATATTTTTTTAATCCCATTTGGAAGTTTTTTTCTCCAACAAAATTTTCTAACATACGAAGTATACAACCACCTTTGTCATATGAGATTGAATCAAAAATCTCACGAATCTCTGATGGATGATTAACCTTTACATCAATAGGATGTGATGTCTTAAGTGCATCTAAACTCATTGCTGTATTCATTGCATCGTCCAAGAATTGATCCCAATAATCCCATTCTGGATAAAATCTGTCAACAATTTTAGTTGCCATGAAAGTAGCAAAACTCTCATTTAACCATAAATCATTCCACCATTTCATTGTAACCAAATTACCAAACCATTGATGTGCTAATTCATGAGATATTACTTCAGCAATATACTGTTTTGTTCTAGTAGAAGATGTCTTTGGATCATAAAGTAAAATTGTCTCACGGAATGTTATTGCCCCCCAATTTTCCATTGCACCTGCTGCAAAATCAGGTATAGCTAACATGTCTAGTTTTGGGAGAGGGTATTTTATTCCAAAGTATTTTTCATATTCTGCCAGGAATTTTTTTGTAAGTTCTAGTGATAGTTTTGCTTTCTTTTTGTTACCTTTTGTTGTCACAACTCTAATCCTAATATTCCGTAGTTTAGTTTCTAAGAATTCAAACTCCCCTACACCCAAATATAGCAAATAGGTTGACATTATTGGTGTTCGCTCAAATTCAACTAATATTTTAGAGCCAAACTCATTTTTTGATTTTTCAGGCATATTTGATATTGCGGTGAGTTTTTTATCAATAAGTAAAGACACATCAAATGTTGCTTTTATTTCTGGTTCATCCCAACATGGAAATGCTCTCCTTGCATCTGCAGCTTCAAACTGTGTTGTAGCGAGATATTTTATTTTATCGTATTTATCCTTGTATTGACTTTTATAAAATCCAAGTAGACGATCATTAAGAATTCCTAAAAACTCAATACATAATTTGACTCTACCATTTAGTTTTTGATCAAAAGTAATGGACAATTCTTCCTTTTTCTCATTACAAGAGAATTTTGTATGAATAGTTTTCCCATTCTTGATCAAATAGCACTTTTTAATTTTTAACTCTGCAGAGTTTAGACTAATGCGTTTAATTGGTTTTGATATATTGAAGGAAATTATCTCTTTCCCACTGAATGTGAAATTAGAAAAAATTGGCTCAAAAATTAGATCATAATTAATTTGTGATATAAGCAACATTTGTTTTGAATAATTTGTGTTCCTATAAATTTTGAGCTAAAGATCTGGTAATGTTCCTAAATTATCAAGAGCTACTTTATTATCATCACTTCGAAGAAATGCATCTCCATCCTTTACAAAAGATCGTACATATTCACCAGGCTTCCAATCAGTTTCACTTATTTTAAATACAGTCATGTATTTTTTGCCTTTTTTGATATTATGTGCTATAACCATTTTATCAACAATTTCAGGTTGGCTAATTGAGCTGCCTAAATCCTTATGGATCTGAAGATGGCTAATTCTACCTGTGCCTGGACCTCTTTTTACAGCTGTTATAACAAAATCTGCCCACTTACCTTCACTCATAATGAAATCTCTCTTCAGTATAATATAATGTTACAGTAAGTCTGTTAATCACATTAAAAAAAATTTATTAATTGACTAACTATATGTTCTGTATAGGGTGATCCTCACCAGAGTTTCATACTTTCAGCCATGAAAGTATGTTATTCTTCACTAAATTTTATCAATATGATAAATAATTGATTAAATATTCAAGTCTCTATATTCAAGTATGAGTGATATCAGATTTATCATGATTGGTGTTGTAGTTATCACAGTTGGTTTTGTAATCTTGGGTGTATTTGGTACGCAGTATACAGAAATCACCGTACAAACTGACGAATTCTCAACATGCTATGAATATTCTGACGGGCAGATGGCTGTAGAAATTGATTGTCAACAAATTATGCAGGATAAAATATTACTGTTTGTTGGTATTATATCTATTATTAGTGCAGGTATTTTTGCACTTGTTAAAGGTGTAAGAGGTACATGGGATCAAGATGTCAAACCAGAAGAAATGTTAGGACCTGGTGGAGATCCTAAAGATCCAAAAACTGACAATGAGTCGTAAAGATTAATTTTGTTAGTATATAGAATAGATTATTGGTCATTAATTTCTCTACATGATCGAACCAATTTTTGACTTAATCTTGAAAATACTTTGTTGATTTATTGATAATATGAGTTCTTCAGTAGTCTTTACAACAAAAGACATACAGAATATAATTTCATGGTTTGAAAGGATCTATAATTCAGATGAAGAATTATCAGATTATGAAAGAGAAACATACTTGAAACTTGCTAAATACTTCATCTTAGATGAAAAAGCAATGTCTTGAACAAAAATAAATTCCTTATTTATGGAAACGATTTGAGATTTTTTGAATAGCTTAAAAAACGATGGTTTTTCTGTTTTACACGTTTCTGTGAGTACTTGCTAACAGATTTTCCAACTTTGCCTTCATATCCAATTGGTTGATCTATCCATTTCTCTCTATGTGCAGTTCTTAAAACATCATCATAGGGGCTATAATAGCTTATGATTTTTTTATTCACAATCATCTGAAAAGCGTTACCAAATTTTCTTGAACTAAATGAATTTGCGGGAATTGAACCGGCAAAAATATGAATTGACTCTATAATGTTTTTATTTTTGTAATTTTTTGCAAGATTTTGTATAGTAGAAAGAATAACCTGTGCACCTAATGAATGACCCATTAATCTAATTTTTATTACTGGGTTTTTTTCTTTAGCATATAAAATAAATCGCGATAAATTATGACCGTTCTTTTTTGCTATAATAATACCAGTGTTTAATGCAGAAACTGCTGTAGATTTGTATTGTACACCTGTAGTATTCGAATCATAACTAAAACCAATAACTGGGTGCTTGTAACATAATGCTTTAAGACGTTTCTGTGCAATGATATATTTTGCTAGTGCACCAGATTGATTATTTCGAAGACCATGAATCATTATAACAAATTCAGTACCATTTAGGATCTTATCAATTACTTTTGGTGGATAGATTTCATAATTTGCTTTTTTGAGCGTTTTTCCATTTTGAAGATCGTAGAATCCTCTAGTTGATATCTTTGGGAATATCTTGTATTTTATTTTAATCACCTAGTTTTGCTTTTTGCTCATCTAGTGTTGAGGATTCAATTTTAGTAAACAGTGGTGCTACTTTTCCTATCTTATGACCAGATTTTAGGTAAATAACTGACATTTCATCCCACTTAATCTTAGAAACATTTCCATCCATGCCAACTTGTGACCATATTTGCTCTGATGCATTTGGTAAGAATGAATGAATGGCAATTGCCAGTGAACGCACCGCATTTACTGATAAGTAAATACATGATGTTGTTCCTGGGCCTTTTTTCCAAGGTTCTTTGTGTTGAAAGTATTGATTGAAGTGGGCTGAAAATTCCATGATTTGTTTTAATGCACGGTCAAGGTGGTTATCATTCATTAATTTTGAAATATCTTCAGCAAGTGATTTGATTTTTTTCTCTGACTCTAAATCTTTCTCATCAAAGTCTTCAGGCTCAGGCAATACTCCATCAAATACTTTATTTGTAAATCCCAATGCACGATTAACTAAATTTCCTAAGTTTCCAATCAATTCAGAGTTAATCTTAGTTCCAAACTGATCCCAATCAAAATTTAGGTCATCCTGTGAATATGGATTTATCGAGATTAGATAGAATCTAAGATAATCAGCAGGAAATGTTTCTAAAAATTCCTTTAAACCAATATACCAATTTCTGCTCTTTGAGATTTTTTTTGATTCAAGTGTTAGATGACCTCTTGTAGGAATATAGTCGGGTAACTTGAATTCTTTTTCAATTCCTAAACGCATCGCTGGTAAAAATAGATAATGATGATAGACAATATCTTTCCCAATGAAATGGTAAATATCTGCATCATTCCAAAATGCTTTTCCATCTATTCCTTTATCATTTAGAAATTTTATTGAAGACGAAATGTATGCAAGGTGATTATCAAACCAACCATAGAACACTTTATTTTGTAATCCATCAACTGGGATAGGCACCCCCCAAGAAATATCACGTGTTATATCCCAATCAACCAATCCCTCTTTAATCCAGTTTTCAACATATTTTTTCACGTCTTTTTGTAGATGTGGTGCATTACTTAGATAATCTAAAAGTGATTCTGAAAAATTTCTTAATTTGAAAAAATAATGGTTTGTAGATTTCTTTATTGGTGTCTGACCACAAATTGAGCAATATGGGTGTTCGATCTCTTCAGGCACTCTTCCACATTTTTCACATAAATCAGAATACTGATCCTCAGCTTTACAATATGGACAAACTCCTTTTACAAATCTATCTGGAAGAAATTTCTTGTCATTTTCACAAAAGGATTGGATTATTTCATTTTCATAAATATGACCATTTTTTTGTAGTTTGTTAAAAACTTCTTGGACAAAATTAACATTTTCTTTTGAGCTTGTTTTATAAAAAAAGTCAAACGCAATATCAAATGAAGTGAAATCTTCAAGATCTCTCTTGTTCCAATGTCTAACATATTCTTCTGGAGTTTTTCCTTCTTTTTCCGATTGAATTAGAATAGGTGTCCCAAAATCATCTGATGCGCAAATATAGTATGCCTCAACTCCATTTTGTTTAAGAAATCGTGTTGTAACATCAGCTGGTAAATATGTTGATGCAACATGTCCAAGATGTATCTCACCATTGGAATAAGGCAATGCGCTTGTCACAATTGCTTTTTTATTCATTTGTGAAGATTTTGCATGCTTGGCTAATAAAGTAATTACGTTTTTAAAGACATTTGAATGGCTTAAAGACGTTGAGTAAAGTAAAGAATACAAAATTAGCAAAACAAGGAAAAATCTCTTACGAGTGGGCGCGTTCACACATGCAGATTTTAGATAATACATTAAACAGACTAAAAAAATCAAAACCGTTAAAGGGAGTGACTATTGGATTCTGCCTTCATATAACTAAGGAAACTTCAGTGCTTGTAATGGGCGCTAAAGAATTAGGAGCAAATGTTGCAGTCTGTGGTGGTAATCCACTTACAACACAAGATCATATTGCAGCTTTCCTTGCAACGCAAGGAATCAATGTTTATGCATGGAATGATCAGACTGTAAAAGAATATGACTGGTGTATTGATCAAGTTCTAAAACATAAACCAATTTTGATTTGTGATGATGGTGCTGACATGAACGTTAAAGTTCATTTTGATAAAAAATTCAAATCACTCAAAGTATTAGGTTCTACCGAAGAAACAACTGCAGGTGTTACTCGAGTCAAAGCAATGGAGAAGCAAGGTAAGTTAAAGTATCCAGTAATTATTGTAAATGATGCAGACACAAAGCATATGTTTGATAATAGATATGGTACTGGACAAAGTACAATAGATGGTTATCTTAGAGCAATGGGACTCTTATTTACATCAAAAAATATTGTAGTTGTTGGTTATGGTTGGGTTGGTAGAGGTGTTGCAGAAAGATCACGTGGTATGGGTGGAAATGTAATAGTAACTGAAATTGATCCGGTTAAAGCGTTAGAAGCACATATGGATGGGTTTAGAGTAATGCCAATTTCACAAGCTGCAAAAATTGGACAGATATTCATTACATGTACTGGAATGACTAGTGTGATTAGGAAAGAACATCTTCTTGCAATGAATGATGGTGCTGTGGTTGGAAATGTAGGACATTTTGATGTTGAAATAGACACAAAATTCCTTCTTAAGAAATCAAAATCAGTAAAAGAAGTAAGACCATCATTAGATGAATGTGTATTACAAAATGGAAAGAAGATATATCTTATTGGTAAAGGGAGACTTGCAAATCTTGTAGCTGCAGAAGGACATCCCCCAGAAGTAATGGCACAGTCATTCTCAAATCAAATTTTATCACTCTTATACATATACAAAAATTACAAAAAAATAGGCAAGAAAACAATGGTTGTGCCAAAAGAGATTGATAGACAAATTGCAGTAGATGCACTAAAGGCTATGAATGTTAAAATTGATAAGCTTACCAAAGAACAGATAAAATATTCAGAAAGTTGGTAATTTCTTGAATTATACTCTGCATTTAATTAATGCATAATCAATAATATTCTCTTCAGAAACCTGTTTCATTTTTTTAATTGAATTAAAAAGAATCTTTTCAATATATCCAGGATATTTTGTTAGAATCTTTTTTTGTATTGATTCCCTGTTGTTCAAATAATAAGTAGCCATTGGCTGATATACATTTTTTCCAATCATTCTCGTTTCCTCAATTTTAAATCCTCCATGTTTTATTTCAGATGTTATAAAATCAAGTGTAAAGTGTTCAGATGTCCATGTTAGTGACAAAATTCCAAGATCCTTTATTGCAGAAATCTTTTCAGTAACCACTGGTATTGCAAATACAAGAATTCCTTCATAATTTAAAATACGTTTAGATTCAGAAATAAACTCGTCTAGTTTCTTAAAGTGTTGTGCGGATTCTAGTGCCACTATTCTATCAACTGACTTATTTGCAAATGGAAGTAATCTAGAGGTAGAGTTTAATCGAGTTATTCTATTGTTTGATGAAATTTTTGCATTTTTTAATTGTGAATAGTTAATGTTAATAGAGAAGATTTGAGTGTTAGGAAAATCATACTCCCATTTTTTTGCTGGACCAAGTAATCCACTGCCAACATCAATCAATATTTTTGATGTGTTAAGTTCTATAAGATCTCCTACAGCATCACACATTTGATTTTGTGCAGATAAAGGTGTAGAGGAATGTTCATTCCAGTATCCAAAATTAAGCATATCGCCATTAGTAGATATCTGCATCATGGGTGAAAGTGAATCATACATGTTTACAATGTCATGTTCATTACGTCTAAACGTCCACATCAAAATATCAAATGGTTTCAAATTTACCATATCTAAATTAATTTCTAATTAGATATATCGGTTAAGGTAAGTCTAAAGATACATCAGCACAATGGCTATGGACCCACCTCTCTTGAGAATCTTTTAAGATCTCCTTACCAACCTTGATAGGTTCTCCACAGCTAATGCACTTTGATCCAAATCGTGCTTTCATAAATTATCTTAAACTCTACCTGTAAATCTAGTATGTTTGAATTAATGTTAAGTAATGGTTAACGTTTAACGGAATTTTCAACTTTATAGATCAATTTTTTTGATTTATTTAGTAAATCAAAGAAGGCATATTGGATCTTATATTATTAATTTGATAATTTGTTATGAATATATTGGAACCTATTCAAGAAGAAAATAAAGAATTTTGGGAAAATGCCAACAGATATTCTTGGGCGAGTACTGAAATTGATTTTTTAAGAGAGATTTCATTTATAATGACTTATTTGCATAGGAAGGATGCAAAAGATCAGTAGATTAAATATCTTTTAGTGTAATACCACTAGTTTCAATTTCGTATCTTAATGGTGCTGGTAAATCTAGATATGTTTTATTAACAAGTATCTTAATTTGGTCATCTGGCACTTGCACTAATTTTAATAATTTTCCACGTTGGTGTGCGTATGCATTTTTCCAAAATCCATTTCCATCAAATGTAACTATTTTTGCCATAGGAAATTATTCTTTATCAATAAATTCCGATGCCTGTGGTGGGTCAGGACTAAGACCTTTTCGTTTACGAATGTCTTGAAGAAGTGTTGCACCAATTGATTTTGGAACTGGTGTCCAAGCTTTAAAGTGCGAGTTCCACATAGCTTTACCAGCGGTCTGACCTCGCATCTTTTCGGATAGATCAAATGTCTCAACAGCTGGAACTTCACCAATAACTATACTAGTACCACCTTTTTGTTGCATATCAAGTACTTTACCCCTCTTTGCCTGTAAAACCGACGCAACATCACCAATAAGATCTGTAGGTACACGTACTTCAATTGCTAACATAGGTTCCAAAATCATTGGTTCAGCAGATAAAAATGCACCAAGACATGCCCTTCTAGATGCTGGACCAAGCTGTGATAAACCACGGTGAGCAGTATCCTCATGAGGTACAAAATGTGTAAATGTAAATTTACAATTTCTAACTTGTTCTTTAGTAAGACCACCTTCCCTCATCACTTCATCAAAACCCGACAAAATTGAATCAGTTGATTCGTCTATGAATTGAACACCTTTTGTTCCATTAATCATAACATTACCACGTGAATCGAAACGCATTACTTTCTTAGATGTGTCAGTATCCCAACCATGTTCACGCAGAATTGCTGCCATCTCTTTTTTATCCTTCATCTCACTCAAGGTTCCATTTCTACACATTTCAGCTAATTCAGGTTCTAATGGTTCTACTTTCATGAATAATTTATTATGACGATTTGGAGACTTAGCCATAATTGGTTCACATGAACCTGATATTGTTTCTCGATAATTGATAAGTGGCTCAGATGTAATAATGTCAACTTTTGCATCTTTGATTAAATTCACTGCAACGTCAAGGTGTAGTACACCCATTCCTGCCATAATTGTCTCTCCACTTTCCTCGTCAATTTTTATTACAAGATTTGGATCCTCAATTGTAAGTTTTCGTAATGTATCTACAAGTTTTGGAAGATCTTTTGGATGTTTTGGTTCTATTGCCATTTGAACAACAGGCTCTGAAACATATTTTGATGCCTCAAATACTGCTATATCTTTAGAAGTAGAAAGTGTTTGTCCTGCACGTGCCTCAGTTAATCCTAAGAGTGCAGGTATATTTCCAGCAGAAAGTTCTCCTACCTGTTCCCTAACATTTGACATGAAGAAGTTTACAGATTGTACACGTCCTTCACGTTTTGTATCTATAATATTGATTGTTTGACCATCTTTGATTTTTCCAGAAAATAAACGACCTATTGCTACAGGACCAGCTGCAGGATCAATCGTCATGTTTACAATCATCATTACAGTAGGGCCATTATCATCACAATTCAAAATTGCTTTACCAATATCTGATTCTAAATCTCCTTTCCAAATTTTTGGTATTCTATATTTTTGTGCAACATGTGGTGGTGGATGATGTTTTACAACCATCCCAAGCACAGCATCTGCCAGTGGTGCTTTCTCAACCAAATCTTCAACTTTACCAGAATCTGAATATGCATTTATAACATCTGTGAAAGTTACGCCTTTCTTCTGCATCGTATCAACATTGATAGCCCATCTATCTTTAGCAGAACCAAAAGTTACACTGCCATCCTGAATCGAAACTTTCCATTTCTCTTTGTATTCTTCCTCAGCATATGTATCAATTAACTCGTTAAAGTTTGCAACTACACTTGCAAGTGTCTCTTGCATTTTTTCTGGAGTTAATCTTAATTCTTTTATCAGTCTATCAATTTTGTTGATATACAAAACAGGTCTAACCCTTTCTTCTAATGACATTCTAGTCACGGTTTCAGTTTGAGTCATTATTCCCTCTACAGCATCACAAACTACTACTGCCCCATCAATTGCTCTTAAACTTCTAATCACACGACCAGAAAAATCAACATGGCCAGGTGTATCAATCATATTAATAACATAATCATTTTCTCCTTCTTGATAGTGTAAAGTTACATTAGCCTGAACTATTGTAATTCCACGTTCTTGTTCAGCTTTCATTGAATCCATTGCAAGTGCAGAACCTGCAGATGAAGGTGAAATTATACCAGAATGTGCAAGAAGGCTATCACTCATTGTAGTTTTTCCATGATCGACATGGGCAATAACACCAAAATTCCTAATTTTGTTCTTATCACTGATTATTTTCAGTACCTGTTCTGTTGACTTGTATTTTGTCATATGCCGATAATCCTAGATGAACACGTATTAAACCTTATGAGACAATAGAATAAAAAAACAAATTTGACAGATCAAAATTATAATTCAAACTCGCTTTTCATCAAAATATTTTTGGTTAGGAAAAGATATTCATCTGGATCAATTTCTTTAGCGATTCCTTTATCAGTATTAATTAGATAGACGGAATGGATTCTAGCATTTTGAATTTCTTTCACACTGATCTGAGGATGGCGATAAAATCTGTCACATATTTTTTTGATTTCTAATACTTGCGCAGGTGATCTGTCTTTAGGCGATTGTAAAAACAATTGTGGAATTGGTAAAATATTGACTATTGGTGTGGCTAAACAAAATTTTGCACAATGTTGACTATACCGTGAAATTTTACTAATAATTCTAGCAGTATAGTAATCAACAGTATCTAATGCATGTTCTGGAGGTGTGAAACCAGTTTCTATTTCAATTATCGTTGAACCATTTCCTTTTGTAGCAAAAAGATCACAAACCAAAATACTAGATACAGATCTTTCAACATCTACATCATATCCATGTAGGATTAATTCAGAAGAGCAAATTAATTCTAAAACTGAATGATTGATTTTTACAAGATTTTCTCTATATAATTCAATTAATTTCTGTCTAACAAGATTTAATTTTGGTTTTTTAGTTTCTTCTAATCTACTAGAGAGAAGTTCAGTAATTGCATAAACATCATCCCGGAATTTTTCTACGTCCAAGTATATCTCTTCTAAACATACGGGATTTAAGAACCTTGATAAGAAATCTTAATGTTAAGATGTGTAGATGTATAAAATTTAGGAATTGATTATAATCTTGGTGTTAGTGCTAGACGACCCTTTGCAGTTATTGCAATTATTGAAGCAATTGCTACCACAAGAACCAATGCTGCTATCGTACCAAATTCTGGAATTACAGCACCATCAGCAATTTCTACTTCTACAGTAGAACTATATGCACTAGCGTCACCTTGTTCAGCTGTTACTGTATAAACACCATCTTGGCTCCACATTGGACCACCAACTCCTATCTCACTTGAAAATGTGCCATCAGATGTTGGTGTTAATTGATCAATAGATACAATATTACCATTTGGTGCAATTACTTTTATCGAAACAGCAGATTGTGTTCTATCAGTAGTACCATTAATTGTAAATGATGTTGCGCCCTCTACAGCATCAGCAGAAATATCTAAACCAGTAGAACCCTGAGTTGCAGATTGCATTTTTGTTACATATCCGTCATCTTTACCATAAAGTCCAACAGTATCCACTGAAACATTTGTTGCAGATGTTACGCCATTTGCAACATCAACATTTAAACTGGCTGAATACAAAGATGCTGAACCAGATTGAAGATTAATGGTGTATGTACCGTCTTGGCTCCACATTGGACCAACTCCAATACTTGTTGAAAATTCACCATGATCATCTGGTGATAATTGATCAATAGCAACAATATTTCCATTTGGAGCAACAACTTGTACTGTAATTGGATTACCACTTCCACTTCCTGAGTAACCACTTACACTTATTTTTGCAGAGCCTTCAGCTGCAGAAGCAGTAACTGAGAATCCTTGTTCACCGTCACCAGCAAATGCACTGTTTTGAAAGCTCATACTTGTCATCATAGTTACAGCGAAAAGCCCTAGCACTATAGATGAAAATATCTTTTTAGAATTAATCATTTCCTTATAATCATAGATGTCCAGGAAGTATTTATCTATTGTTTTTAATAAAAATTGTTTTGATATAGTAAATTCTTGTGTCAAAAAACAATTAAGTATCCCAGATCTTAAATCCACCCTCTAAGTTTACTGCTTGAAACCCAGCTTTATTCAATTCATCAGCTGCTATATTCCCACGGTAACCAGATGCACAGTAAACACAAATTTTCTGGTTTTTAAGATTCTCAATCTTCCCTTGTTTGATATTACGTATGACAAGTCCCAATGGCATGCTTTGGGAACCCTCAATTTTACCATTTTCAAACTCATCAATCTCTCGAACATCAAATATGGCATAATCACTCATGTTATTTTTTAAGTCATTTTTTGTTATAGAATCTGCCATGTAATTGAAAATATAGTTTCATATATAATTTTGACTAATGCAGTTTTTGAAATATAATTAAAATCAATTAAATTAGTAATGAATAGTATTTGGTTGATATGGATAAAATTGAAGAAATAATTAATTTACATAAAAAACAAAGTCTCAGTTACAAATTGATGTTAGGTAATAATCAATTTCATGTTCATGAATTAGAAATAAGAAACGAATTGACTCCTGTTACAAAACCTACTAAGCGCGGAGGAGTTTACTTTTCGGATAAAACAATATGGCGCATAAAACTTGTAATTAAGGATCTAGCAGTTAGTAAATATTTAAAAAAAGCAATGCTTGGACCAAATGATGAATTTCAAGATATTATACTAGAAACAACTCAAAATAATAACCAATCAATCACTAAAATTGTAACAAATTTAACAAATAGTGTACAAAATAAAGATAAAATTGAACTCAATTTAGTTGTAAAAGATATTCTAAGAACATAGGTTATAATAATTTGTAATACTTATCATATTCATCACGTAATTCTTTATTAGATAATACTTCATATGCTCTGTTTATTTCAGACATCTTATCTTCTGAACCATCTTTTCTTTTATCAGGATGCCACTCTTTAGCTAATTTACGAAACTGTTGTTTAATTTCAATAGGACTTGCATTTTCTGTAACACCTATTATCTTATAATAGTTTGGTAATGTTTTGCTTTTTAGCATTTCATTAAATTCTTTTTTATTAATTGTAGATTCTTCTCTACCACTGAAAACTTTTTCTTCAGACCATTCTGAATGATATTTTTCATAATCACGGTTTCTTTTTGATTCTAAATCAAGCTCATCGTATTTTGTTTTTTTCCGTAGGATGATATTCCGTGCCAGATAAACAAATATTCCTATAACAATCACGCTAGCAATAACAAATGTTAAAATGAGATCCTCTTGACTAACATAAAATTCATCAATGGCAGATGGTGGATTTACTTGTATACCAGAATCATAAAAAAATGATACAGAATCTATAATTTCTCCAGACTCCAAAAGTATTTCATATGTTCCACTTGACATCCATCCATGTGTACCAGCAATAATTAATGTTGTAAAATTTCCATTTTCATCAACATTAATTTTTTCAGTCCACACAATATTTTCGTTAGAATCTTTTATTGTAACAAAAACTAAATTTTGTGGTGAGTTTGGTACAAATCCCCAAATTGAAATTATATCAGATTTCTTGTATAAGCTTTGATCTATGTTTATGTTAGCATCCTCAGAATATGAAACCCCTGCAAATGGTAAAATTAGAAAACAAAGTATGCCGCCACAAATAGATATTCTTTCCAATATTATTTTTAATTATTTCACCAGTTATAATATTAGAGCACAATATGAAAAACTCGCTATACTTTAGGTTTGGAATAAATAAAAAATCGTTAAAAAAACCAATATTGTTAAAAAGTTTTCACTGATTTTTGCTAATATAGGCAAGTGATGGAAAAAGTATGGTAATAGGATACTGTGTAAAATGCAGAGACAAACGAGAGATGCAAGGAACTGAAGGAATAACCATGAAAAATGGAAAACCCGCAATCAAAGGTACTTGCCCTACATGTAACACATCGATGTTCAGAATAGGCAAAGCCTAAATGGACATCATATACTTTTTTTCATGAATTTCTCTAATTGAAATTCCATTCTTCTGTTATTCCATTCCATAACGAACGAAATATTTTTGGATCTTTATTGATTTCCCCTTGCACTCTATTATCAACTACAAAAAAGAAATTCTCCATTGCATCAATTCCACCATCAGCAAAAAGTTCTTTTCCAATTTCTGTAAACCTTTCCTTTTTTGCTAATACATCTTGAGAATTAGGATATTGCAAACAAAATGTTACAATATCAACCATTTCTTCTTCTAATAGGAAATCCATACAATATTTCTTTTTTTAATGATTAAAAACTATTTTTGTAATCCAAATTTTTTACGGAATTCATCTTTGATCAAGCTTTGTTTTCCTACATCACGGATTTTTTTTGCAGGATTTCCAGCTACAATTATTTGTGAAGGAATATCAGTTGTGGCAACTGCGCCTGCAGCAATGATAGACTCTTCACCAATCTCAATTCCAGGACATATTGTAACACCGCCGCCTACTGCACATCCAAAACGTAATTTTGCTCCTCTAATTCTGGATGATTCATCTCGTAAATGACCAATTGGGGAATTGTTTGTAAATGATACACCAGGCCCAATGAATACACATGATTCAATCAAGGTTTCAGCACAAACCATAGTATTATTATGAATTACACAATTGTTTCCGATGGATATATTATTTTCACAAATTGTATTTGAACCAATAGTACAATCATTCAAGATTTTTACATTTTCCCTGATAATTGCATTATGATTAATCCAACAATTATTACCAATTTCAACATCAGAATAAATTACAACACCATTTCTGATTAGAACATTCTTTCCAATAACTACATGAAACTGTGATTCACCAGAATTATTTTTAGTTGTCTTTGATTTTTCTTGGTCATAAAAATGTCCAGTAATTGTATCATAGCCTATAATAGCATTATTCTGAATTATTGAGTTATCATCAATAAAGACTGAATTTAGATAAACATTATTTCCAATTTCACAATTGTCACCAATTTGTACATCTCCTATAAAACTTACATTATTTCCAATTTTACAATTATCGCCAATTTCTCTTTGTTCACTAACCATATTATTTCATTTCCTTTATAGTAAGAAATCAACAAGTTTACCTGTTTGAAATCCTTCAGCATAATCATCTCCTGAAACGTGCCCCCAGTAACGCTCTCGATCAAAAATTTCCCTTGACCATCTATCTTTTCTTCTTTCCCATTCAGTTGTGTACTGAGAAAGTAATTTTTGTTTTAGTTGATATTCTTCTGTACTAAAACTAAAATAAAAATTGGGTTTGAATGTAGAGACATTATCCCCATAAGAGTTAGATTGATACATGAAGAAATTTCTAACATTTCTAAATGCAGTTCTTGAAATTTCCCAAACTGCTTGATGATCAGTATTCACATCACCATACCAATGCGTAAAAACAACATCAATCTTATTTTTAACTGCAATGCCTTCCAAATTCTGCATAGTCTTTTTGTTATAGGTCAGTTTGCTGTTTGGCTCTTTTTCAGTTGAAATATAATTTGCGCCTATCAAATCAAATGATTTCAAGCCATATTGTAGTGCATCAGATTCACTCATACCCTCATCTTCATTTTTTCCATATTGTGAAGTACATACAACAACCGTGAAAATCGTATGCCCTTTTTGTTTTAATTTGTTTAGGGTTAAACTACAGCCTAATTCAATATCATCCCAATGTGCACCAATTGCAAGTATATTCATTGTACTTAGAAGAGTTAAAAATTCATCAGCCTTATATTTGATGATAAATAGAAATGATCTTATTTTGACGCAACCTTGTCGTGTATTTGTGCGAGGATCATTTTGGCTTTTTCCTTATTTTCAAATGATTCTGTACCTCCATCAAGAATTTTATCTACTTCGAATTCCTTGTCTGTCAATATCTCACTAACATGCTCATCCAAGGTTCCAATACCGACCAAATAATTAGCAAAAACAGTATTTTTCTGTCCAATTCTATGCAACCTATCTTCAGCCTGTCTATGTATTGCAGGACTCCAATCTAATTCTGCAAAAATTACATACTTAGCTTTTGTAAGATTAATTCCAACATTACCAGCTCTAAGCCCAGCAATCATTAATTTGGTTTGACCTTTCTGAAATCTATCAATTTCATTATCACGTGCTGAGAGAGTTTGACCACCAATGATTGATGCAGGATTATAATCTGCCAATTTTTCATGTAGTAGTTTGTGAAGTGCCCTATGATGACAAAACACAACAATACTTTCGTCAGTCTCCATAACTTCATTTACAAATTCAATTACATACTTTAATTTAGACATGCCAGCCACCTGACGTTCACTTTCAATTGCACGTTGATAAGATGCTGATTTATCAAATGCTGATTCAGCATATTTCTGTTCTTCTTCAAGTTTCTTCCAAATTTTATCTAACTCAGCCTTGTAGAATTTCTCATCTGCTGGAATCCTAGTAGTTGATCTTACTTTATCTTTCAGGTCCTTTAATACATCCGATTTTTTTCTACGAAGCATTACATGTGTAGTTAATTGTTTTCTCAATGTATCACGCTTATTATCTAAAACAATAGCTTTACCTTTTTCATCAACCCAACAAAAGTATTCACAAAATTCTTTAAAATTACCCAATAATCCTGGCTTCAAAATGTCTACTATAGGCCAAATTTCAGATCCTCTATTATAGATTGGAGTTCCAGATAAACCAACTCGGTATTTCACTGATGGTAACGCAGCCAATTTTTTTACTGCAGCGTATTTTTGTGTTGTTTTTGAACGTAAATGTTGAACCTCATCACAAACAATTGAACGAATGTTAAGTTTTGCTAGATCAGAATAACGCTTGTGAAGTAATTCGTAATTAATTATGTAAAAATCATATTCTGCTAGTTCACCAGATCTTCCCACACGTATCATTGTAGATGTTGGTGAATCAGTAGAAATAATTTTACCATTTCTGCTTTTCTTTTTTAAGAATTTTTTAATTTCGTTTTGCCAATTGGTTAATGTAACCAATGGTGCGATAATCAATGCAGGAAAAGATTGTTTTTCTTTAGAAAGGTATGCCAAAGTTTGAACAGTCTTACCAAGTCCCATCTCGTCTGCTAATAATGCGTTTCCAGATGATTTTAATAGAAAATCTAGCCCTTCGCGTTGAAAATCAAGTAAAGTGCCTCGGAATTGATTCGATGGTATAGCTTTTTCAAGTTTTTCTATTTTTGGAACACGTTGTTTCTTAACTACTAATGAAGAAATTTTTCTTTTCCATACAGATTTGGAGTTAATCGTTAATGGGTAACGGTCTGCAATCCATTTGAGATGTTTAACATTTTCATCAGTGTCTGAAACAATTGCCTCATCGGGTTTATCACCATACCAAGCTCTTGGGATTAATTTTGCAATCATATTGACTGGTCGTGCACCACTGATTTTCCAGCACCAAGTTCCAGAATATCGATCTAAGACAAATTCTAAATTTCCAAAGTTTCCCATATCATTATCTTCCGAATTTCCATAATTGTTTCTTTTAGTTTATGAATCTTAGGTTTTTAGGGATCAGTCTTTGAAGTGAATTTTTTCTGTCTATATTTTTTGAATTTATGAAAAAATTATAGTATTTCATTATATATGTATAATATTTAATGATACAGTAAATTTTTTAGAAAGAATTTTACAATTATTCGTATGGACCCAAAAGATTTGATGGTGTTAGGAACTATAATCAATGGTATAGACAATTTTACCAAATTAAACAAAAAAACAAAAATTCCATCAGGCGAATTAGATTCGATCATTCAGAGACTGAAAGAAAGAGGGTTTATTGAAATAAAAGAAAAGAAAGGATGGTTAGGGACAAAAATTGAAATTAGATCTAATGAAAAAGGACAAAATGAATTTTCACAAAGAATACATGAACTTGAAGAAGATTGGAATGGCATGGCAGAATTGTATAAGTCAGGTAATACACAACAATTAAAACAAATTATGGATGAACGTAAAAACTTCTTACCAACAATGATGTTTTTTGGAATAATTGATGTAATGATGTTTAGTGCAATGTTTAGCATGATGGGACTTACTATGTCAAACTATCTTCCAACAGAAAATATCCAAGATATGAGTGATGGTTTTGGTGACTCTGATTCTGGTGACGGTGGATTTGATATAGACATAGGATTCTAAATTGATGTATACATCATTTGACAATATTGGATTACTCAAAGTTTTGAGTTTTTTACAATCACATGAGAATGAATATTTATCAGGTCAGGATCTAAGTGATGTATTAAAGATTAGTAGGGTTGCAGTATGGAAACATATAGAAAAAATTCGCTCATTGGGTTATAATATTAAATCAAAACAAAAACGTGGCTACAAATTTGTAAGTTCAACTAATAGACTATTACCATGGGAAATTTCTAAAATGTTAACAACTAAATTGATTGGAAAACGTATCTATTATTTTGATACTATTGATTCAACACAAACTTTTGCATTACAAATTTCAAAAAAAAATAAAGAAAATGGTTCCTTAGTAATTGCAGAAAAGCAAACTGGTGGGCAGGGTAGATTAAAACGAAAATGGCGTTCACCAACAGGTGGGATATGGTTTTCAATAATTCTACATCCTGAACTTGAAATATCTGATACAACAATAATTCCATTAGCTACATCATTTGCATTAGCAAATGCAATAAAAAAAACTTGTAAAATTAATGTTAATGTCAAATGGCCTAATGATATTACAAAAGACGGAAAAAAACTTGCTGGGATATTGATTGATACAAGTATTCAAGGAAGCAAAATAGAGAATTTAGTATTAGGAATTGGAATTAATTTTAATGTTAATGTGATTCAGCTTGAAAAACAATTAAAAAATACTCCTAACTTCTACGGTGTTACATCACTTTCATTATTTAAGAATGATATACAGCAAATCGAACTCTTAATTCAATTTTTACTTGAGTTAGAGAAAGTGATTTATGATTTAACAAATGGAAAGAGACTACAAATAATAAAAGAATGGTCTACATATGCAGAAATGCTTGGTAAATCAATTCATGTAAATACAAACAAAGGCAAAATTTCTGGTACTGCAAAAAAAATTGATTCAGACGGAGGATTAATAATTAAAACAGAAAGAAAAAATGAAAAAATTTTTGTTGGTGATATAATTCTGTCTTAACTATCTTCGAATTTTTAATTTTTTTGTTATTTTTCTATGAACTTTCTTAGTTTTCTTTGTGATTCGCTGTTTTGAAGTTTTTTTAGTTTTCTTCTTTCTGGATTTTTTTTTATTTCTACTGGATTTTTTTTCTGATGAATTTGATTTTAATGTTATTTGTTCTAATATTTCTATATATGATAAATATACATCTAATAACAAGGTTGTTTTTTTGCTGAGTTTTTTTAGTAATTCATTCTGACGTAAAAGATTAGCTTTTTCAATTAATTCTGGAACATGTTTTTCTTCAATATTTAATGAAGCAATTTCAAAACGTAAATCAGATAACTGATTCCTAATTATTTCAAGTTTTGATATTTGATGCATAATCATATTACAAAGTAACTATTGTTAAATTTTCTCAGAGAAAATTATAGGTATATTTTAATCTGATATATTAAGAGCATTACAATAATGCTTGGAAGTTTTAAGAGTTTCATAATTATATCTGGATTATTTGTTTTATTGTTTGCTTCGTCATTTGTTCATTATGTAGAAGCAGATGAAAGTTATCAAATTCCAAAAATGCTTAACAAGGCAACTGAGCATTTTATGATTGGTGAGTATAACCAGGCTATTATTCTATATGATGAAATTCTCAAAATAGAACCAAATAACACAAGAGCATTACTGATGAAAGGTACAGCATTAAGTAATTTAGATAGACACAAACATTCAATTCTTGAATTTCAAAAAGTTCTAATAATTAAACCTGATAATGTGATGGCATTACTTGGAATGGGTATTGGGTTTGGTAATTTTGGTGAATACAAACAAGCTCACAAATATTTTGTTGATGCTTATGAGATTGCGCCTAATGATCATATTGTGCAAAACTATATTGCATTTGCAGAAACAATGATTGAAAAATATCCGTATAATGAAGTAGAAGGTCCAAAAATTCATCAGATTAAAAAAATAGAATCTGTACCTGACTGGGTAAAAAACAATGCTGGATGGTGGGCTGAAGATGAAATTACTGATGTTGAATTTACATCGTCATTACAATTTTTAATCCATAATGAAATTATAAAAATCGAGCATGTTGAAGCTTCTGCAAATACAGTTACATCTATTCCTTTTTGGGTAAAAAACAATGCTGGATGGTGGGCCGAAGATAAAATTACTGAAACTGATTTTCTATCTGGTATTTACTTTATGATTGAAAATGGAATAATAGTAATTGAAATACCTGAAAAAGAAATTACGAAAGAAGAACAACTTGTTATTGATAGAAACTTATGGGAGTTTGAAAGATATCTTGACCGGATTATAACAACTGTGAATGATGACATTCGTTACATTGAATATCCTAATCCTAGTGGTTTGGTAATCAAAAAATTTATGAGAGATTATGCAAAATGGAATTTTGAACAGCAACTTAAAGCTGGTAATTCAAATTTTCCCAACCCATCTTGGAAGATAGAAGATGATACTTATTTTGTTGAATACAAGATATACATTAACAAACAGCCTAATGGATTACCATTAGATCACGTTTCTACATTAAAGGAGTCTTTTGAATATTGGGAAGACAAAACACTAAAGTCTGAAGATGGTAAAAATGTAAAAATCAGTTTTACAACAACAAATACTCAACATGACGCAAATTTATGGCTAACTTGGGTTGTTCGTAGTCTTGGTGAAAATGTTTTAGGACATGCAAATTTAGGGAAAGGTATTGTTGAAGTTGCATTGGGTGGACCAAGTTGTGATGGTACATTTCAATTGTATCATGTAGAAACTGTAAAACAGATAATGACTCATGAATTAGGTCATGGTATTGGTTTACTTCATAGTGATAATAGAAATGACATTATGTATCCAGCGCTGAAAAGTGTTCAGTTTGCATATTGCCTGTTAGATGTTAACAAACAGTTTACTAAAGAGGTTAGTGGGATTGTGATTAGAAATGACTCTTAAATGTAAATAGTTATCCAAGTGATCTTGAATGTTTTTGTGTATGTGGTCTTTCACCAGGGAATTTTCTTCTCATATGACCTGAAGGTCTGCCATAAAGCAATTCTAGAAACCAGCTTTCGTGTTCTATTTCTTCCATTAGAATATCTTTTGCAATATCATAAGTTGCAGGATCCTTATCAAAAGTCATTTTACAAACTTTATCCCAGTTTACAATTGCTCCTTGTTCAGCCTTAAGACATTTTTCTAAAATAGCATTTAAATCAGTTTTTTTTGGAGGTAATTGCAAAAACTCACATCCTGACATTTTAATAAAAGCCTGAGCATCATTAGGAATACTACCACCCAACTGAAATATTCTTTCAAGACATGATTCAAAGTGACTTAGATCTTCTAATCTTGCATCCTCAATTACTCCCTTGATTCCTTCTCCCTCCATTCCGGTACAATGCATTCTAAGGTTTGTAAAATAATAATATGCAGTAAATTCAACAGATGCGTTAGTAACTAATAATTTAATGAGTTTATCAACATCAAGACCATTTTTTTTTAAGACTTCAACACCAACAACATTAGGTTTTTTACCTTTTGCCATATGAAGGCTGTACTATATAGCATTAAAAAGATTTATCAAAAATTTTAAAAAAAATATTTTCCAACTTGAAAACTTATTCTCATAGCCTAGAATGGTAAATTAGGTATGCCTACACACGAAACACCATTTGAAAATGGGAAAAAGCGTAATAAGTCAAATTGTAAGTATTAAGGTATAATGAATAATAACGATAAGCAGCGTTGCCCATCGTGTAATAAGGCATCCCTTGTTTTAGACCAAAATTCTGGTGAATTGGCATGTAGTACGTGTGGTTTGGTCATTACTGAAAAAGGTTCAGCTGATGGTCCTGAATGGAGGTCATTTGCAAACGATGGAGTTGACAAAAGCAGAGTTGGTACAGGAACATCAATTACTATTCATGATATGGGACTTTCAACAGTCATTGGTACTGCAAACAAAGATGCAACAGGTAAACCGTTATCTACATCAATGAAAAAATCTATTGATAGATTGAGAACATGGGATAGTCGTTCTCAAGCTCATACATCTACAGATAGAAATCTTCGCCATGCACTAAGCGAGATGGATAAATTAAAAGACAAATTATCATTAACTGATGCAGTAATTGAAAAAGCTGCATATATTTATCGAAAAGCAATAGAAAAGAAACTAGTTAAAGGAAGATCAATTCAGGGACTAGTTGCAGCATGCATCTATGCAGCATGTAGAGATACAGAAACACCAAGAACACTAGATGACATTGCAGATGGAATAAATATTCGACGAAAAGACATTGCAAGATGCTATCGTTTAATATTTCGAGAATTAGATCTCAAAATTCCAGTTGCAGATCCAGTAAATGGTGTTGCAAGAATTGCAAGTCTTGCTGGACTAGGTGAAAAAACAAAACGAAAAGCAATCAAAATTTTGGGTAAAGCAAAAAAAATTGGCATGGTTGCAGGAAAAGATCCAATGGGATTAGCTGCTGCAGCACTCTACCTAGCATGTATTACAAGTGGAGGTAGTAAAACACAAAAAGAAATTTCCCAGGCTTCTGGTGTGACAGAAGTTACAATTAGGAACCGTTGTGCCGGACTAAAAGATCTTGTTGATTAATCAAAATACATGTTATATCACTCAATATCAGTTAATGGATCTTGCTCTTTTCTTCGCATCACAATAAACATTCCAGATGTAAGACCAAATTGATAAAATGCATAGAGAATAATTTGGAATTGTGTAGGGACGTAGTCTGTGAATTTACCTAGCATGGCAGTAATTAACACAATAACACTTATTGTAAAAATAAAGTAACGTGCAATAGGACTGATATCAGCAAATCTAAAAATCAGAATTAATGAAATTGTGACAAAAATCCCTACTATTGCAAAAAACCCTGCGTTGAGACCAAGAAAATCAATCAGTAAATTATACACTCCTTCTGGTGTTTCTGGAATAACAAAATCATTCATTTCTACTTTACTGGGATCAGCAAATTTTGATACATTACCTGATGCATTAATAATAAATAAAATAAGTAAAATAATTGATACTCCTTTTGCATATTTTTTCAATTTTGGGAATCTTTGTCTTATTCCTCGTGCTAATATTGCGCCCTGCAACAAACCAATTCCAAAAACTATACCAAATGTGATAAGAAAATTTTCTTCAGCAATTTGCAGAATATCCAATGTCTCAAAATAATTTAGGTGCCATCTTTTTTAAAGGCAAGGTTAGAAAATTTGAGACAAATAGAGAAAATGATGAAGAAGCTTTTTCAACTAAGCCATTTCACTACATGTATTGACTGATGAGTTTAGAATTGATACTCCATACTTACCGGGTGAAAAAGGTTGTAGATTTACATGGATTTTAGGTGAGGATGATGAAAAAACACTATACCTTAGACATGAGGATCTACATGAACTCAATGAAATTCTGTTACATGCTTCATCTGCTAAAATTGAAATGGAAGATGGTGCTAGTTCAATATTAGTAAATTCTGATGTTACTGATTTTTTTCTTGCAGGTCAAAAACATCTAAAGATTGAAACATTAGCATTAAAAGTTGCACTAAAAGAATTCATGAAAAATAACCCCGATGCATAAACTGAAATCTTATCAATATACATACATCAGTGATTATGATTAGAAAACCAGTTGTGGCAGGCTCATTCTATCCTGAAGATCCAGAGGAATTGAGTGATTCTATTCAAAATTGCTTCACCCATAAATTTGGTCCAAACAAAAAATTTCCAAGTAATAGTAATGAGAAAACTTTTGGAATAATTTCACCTCATGCAGGTTACATGTATTCAGGTCCTATTGCCTCACACTCGTATTATGAAATTTCGTCTCAAAGTTTTGATTTGGCAGTAATTATAGGTCCAAACCACTGGACAATAGGAAGTAAAATTGCAACAATGAGTGATGCAAAATGGGAGACCCCATTAGGAATATCTCAAGTTGATGTTGAATCCTCTAATGAGTTAGTAAACATTGCAGATAATATTGAACAGGATTATTTTTCCCATAGTAAAGATCATTCTCTCGAGGTCCAAATTCCATTCCTCCAAGAAATATTTCCAAATAATTTGAAAATACTTCCTATCATAATGGCAAAACAAGATATTGACGCAGCGACGGATGTTGGAAATGCTATATCTAATATTGCAAAATCTAAAAAAACTATGATAATTGGCTCATCTGATTTTACTCACTATGAGGAAAATGATTTTGCACATAAACAAGATATGTCACTAATCGAACCAATTTTGAAATTGGATGTAAATGAGTTCTATGAAACATTAGCCGAAAAACATGTCAGTGCATGCGGCTATGGTGCTATTGCCGCAACTATGATTGCATGTAAAAATTTGGGTTCTAAAAAAGGGGAATTATTGGCATATGCAACTAGTGGTGATATTGTTGGAAACAAAGAATCAGTTGTAGGATATAGCTCAATAAAATTTGTTTAATCTTTCTTTTCGTTTGTAATCTTGATTGATTGTTTTCGTTTTTTACGAACTGTAGAATAGATTAAGAATCCAATATTGATCATTGGAAATATTTCAATTAAATCAACACCATACATGAAAAAATCTAGTACAGGGTGAACTCTGCTTACCATTCCCGTTTCAAGATACAAATCAGCATTCCATATCATGTGTGGAATCTGTATGTAGATTATGAACGCAGTCAAAATCAATGATTCTGTTACATGTTTTTCATACCATGACCAAAATCTATTCCATATAGACTGTTTTTGTATTTTTTCAGCAATCATAACCTATATTGTAATTATTATATTTTAAAGGTTATTTTTTTTAGGTTTTCCTAAGTTTTTTTATAATTTTTACTTAGTTTTACCTAATAATATGTAAAAATTATTAGTCGTAGCTAATCAAAAAATATTATTCAATTCAATTTCATTCTCCAATCTAAGAATGGAGAATAGTCGTGTATAGTATTCACTAGGTGAATTAAAAATGATTTGTCATGCATAGTCTCTATGTTTGTGGCCGTACCGATGTTTTGGTCTATTAGTAATGGCACGCTCACCACTCGCCGAAGCTT
>MDTE01110892.1_pt1 | contig 25128 bp, 12 predicted proteins | sample 811231 | NCBI WGS metagenome assembly MDTE01 (sample SAMN05326651, study PRJNA326480) | marine metagenome | isolation source: seawater | place: Indian Ocean: Red Sea | collected 2010 | reverse complement strand
TACAGTACGGAACGTCACTCGCGCAAAAAAGTCGTTGGTCGGTGCCGAACGACGGGATCCATCGCGACGACGCGACGACGCCCGCATTCGACGCGCGCGAGTCTCGACGCTCGACGCGCGCCGCGCGAGTCTCGACGGTGATTCGTGGACACCGCGGCCGGCGTCATGTCCGCGAGCGACGCGCGCGTGGACGCCGTCCTTCAGGGGGACGTCGGGACGTTGGATGCGATCGTGGATGACTTTTACGGTGGAGACGCGGGCAAGGTGCGAGACGCGGGCGACGACGCGAACGAGGGGAAAGAGGGGAGGGTGGCGTCGATGATCGAACGCGCGAGAGGGACGGCGCGGCGTGAAGACGACGCGCGCGTGAAGGGGACGATGGATGGGTTTCCGGCGAGGAGGGGAAGAGACGACGCGCGCGCGGGGGAAGAGACGCGACGACGACGCGGGATCGAGCGAAGAGTGATCGTTGGTCGCGCGTGGGAACGATCGGTAGTGTTTCGCGCTCGCGAGCGCGCGCGATGGTGAAGAGATATCGACGACATGAGGGACTGACGAAGACGAAAACGCGCGCGTTTCTTTTTTGACCCGCGCGCAGAGAGGCGAGGCGGAGAAGGTTTTACAGCAGTTGCAGGAGCACGAACAGACGTGGACGCGCGTGGACGCCATTTTAGAGACATCCACGAACGCCAACACCAAGTTTTTCGCGCTTCAGGTGTTGGACGGGGTGATCAAGTATCGGTGGGGATTGTTACCCAACGACCAGCGGGAAGGGATTAAAAACTTCGTGAGCAACTTGATCATTAAACTGAGCGCGGACGAGACGGTGTTTAGACGGGATCGAGCCTACATCAACAAGATTAACAACGTCCTCGTGCAGATTTTGAAGCACGATTGGCCGCATCGATGGCAGAGTTTCATTCCGGATTTGGTCGGCGCGGCGAAGACGAGCGAGTCGTTGTGCGAAAACTGCATGAGCATTTTAAAGCTACTCTCAGAGGAAGTGTTCGATTTCAGTCGAGGCGAGATGACGCAGGATAAGATTAGATCGTTGAAGACGTCTCTGAACAGCGAGTTTAAGATGATTCACGAACTGTGTGAATTCGTGCTGACGCACTCGCAAAAGCCAGAGCTCATCAAGACGACACTCACGACGCTCAACGCCTTCTTGTCGTGGATTCCGTTGGGGTACATTTTCGAATCCACACTCTTGGACACCCTTCTCGGGCTCGCCCCGAATCCAAACTACCGAAACATCGCCTTTTTGTGCCTGTCGGAGATCGGAGGCTTGAACGTTGAGGCCAAGTACGATTCGCACTTCATCAAACTCTACTCCGTCGCCGTCGAACACTTGCAAGGCATCTTGCCGCGCGGCGTCAACATCGCCCAAGCGTACGCCAATGGTTCGGACGAAGAACAAGCTTTCGTGCAAAACCTCGGCATTTTCTTGACGCAATTCTTCAAGGCGCACATCGTGCTCTTGGAATCGACCGCCGAGTTGCAGCAGGCGATGCTCGTCGGCGTCGAGTACCTCTTGAACATTTCCTACGTCGAGGAACCAGAGGTGTTCAAGGTCTGTCTCGATTACTGGCACTTCATGGTGTGCGACGTGTTTCAATCCGAGGGCGGAGACGTGGGTGATTTCAGATTCGGTGGCGATCCCGGCGCGCAAGGCGCCGGCGTGAATCGCCGCGCGCTCTACGCGGCGCCCTTCAGCAAGTTGCGATTGCTGATGATTTCTCGCATGGCCAAGCCCGAGGAAGTGTTAATCGTGGAGGATGAGAACGGGAACATCGTCCGTGAGACGTTGAAAGACAACGACGTTTTAGTTCAGTACAAGATCATGCGCGAGACTTTGATTTACCTCGCGCATCTCGATCACAAGGACACCGAGACGCAAATGCTCGAAAAGTTGCACGCCCAACTCAGCGGTCGCGAATACACGTGGCACACGCTCAACACGCTCTGCTGGGCGATCGGTTCTATCAGCGGTTCGATGCAAGAGGATCAAGAGAACAGATTCTTGGTCACCGCGATCCGGGATTTGCTCAACCTGTGCGAGATCATGCGCATGAAGGATCAAAAAGCCGTCATCGCCTCCAACATCATGTACGTCGTAGGACAGTACCCTCGGTTTTTACGATTACACTGGAAGTTTCTCAAGACGGTGGTGAACAAGCTGTTTGAATTCATGCACGAGACGCACCCGGGGGTGCAGGACATGGCGTGCGACACTTTTTTGAAGATTTCCATGAAGTGTAAGCGCAAATTTGTCATCTTGCAAGTCGGCGAACAAGAGCCCTTCGTCGACGAGCTTCTCCGCGGCTTGTCGGACACCATCCGAGACTTGGAACCTCACCAGGTACACACTTTTTACGAATCCGTCGGTCACATGATCGGCAGCGAAGTGAACCCGGGGAAGAGAGAGGAGTACGTGCAGCGTTTGATGGACCCGCCCAACGCGACGTGGCAACAAATCATGGCCCAGGCGAGACAAAACAGCGAGTGCTTGAAGAATCAAGACGTCATCAAAAATATCCTCAACATTCTCAAGTCGAACACGCACCTGTGCATGTCCCTGGGGCAACCGTTCCAAAACCAAATGTCTGCCATCTACGCCGACGTCCTCAACGTGTACAAGCTGTACAGCGAATTGGTGAGTCAGAGCATCGCCGAGGGCGGTCCGTACGCGAGCAAGTCGTCCTTCGTCAAGCTCTTGCGCTCCGTCAAGCGCGAGGTGCTCCGACTCATCGAAACCTTCGTCGAGCGATGCGACGATCCGCACTTGGTGGCGCAGCAGCTCGTGCCGCAGATGTACGATCCAATTCTGGGTGATTACGCGAGAAACATTCCGGACGCTCGAGACGCCGAGGTGTTGTCGCTCTTCGCCGCCATCATCAACAAGGTGGAGACGGCGATGACGGATGAGATTCCGAAAATCTTCGACGCCGTCTTCGAGTGCACGCTGAACATGATCACCAAGAACTTTGAAGATTTCCCCGATCACCGCCTCAAGTTCTTTTTACTCCTTCGATCCGTCACCAACCATTGTTTCCGCGCACTCGTCGCGCTCAGTCCGGCGCACTTGAAGCTCATCATCGACTCCATCGTGTGGGCGTTCCGCCACACCGAACGAAACGTCGCCGACGAGGGATTGAACCTGCTGTTGGAGATGATGAAGTACTTCCAACTCTCCGAGTATTGCAACCAATTCCATCAGAGCTTCTACTTGATGACGATGAGTGAAATCTTTGCAGTGATGACGGATGGTTTCCACAAGCCCGGGTTTAAGCTCCACGCGCTCATCTTACAAAACTTGTTCACCATCAGCGAGAGCGATCAATTGAGCGCCCCGCTGTGGGACGTCGCGTCAAAGGGATCGGGGGCGTACCCGTCGAACGCCGCCTTTGTGCAAGAACACTGCGCGCAACTCTTGTGCGCGTCGTTCCCCAACATGCCCCCGTCCGAGGTGCAGACGTTGGTGCTCGGCATGTTTCAGTGTAAGAATGATTTGGCGGCCTTCAAGTCCACGCTGAGAGATTTCTTGGTGCAGACGAAACAATTTAGCAGCGTTGATTTTGCCGAGGAGGAGCTGAGTCGATTAGCGGCTCAGCGCCAGGCGCGACTCAGCGCCATTCCGGGAATGGTGCAGTCCAACGACATGGACGACGACGAGTGAGACGTCTCTCCATCCGAGGTGTACAAAGCTTCTCCTTCATAGCATCGAATGAACGGTCGCGTGGCATGTTAATTCTATAATTAGATATCAATCACAACAAACCTTTTGGATCGTATTCGCGCATCAAGTCAGCCGCGGCGCGCGCGTACGTCTCGTCTGACGTGTCCTCGAGGAAGAGTTTATTCGAATTTTCCGCCTCTTGTGGCCGAGATCTCGCCGCCGCCGCCGCGTATGCCGCGTCGTAGTGGTTCTCTAGTATATCCCGAACGAACGCGTCCCATTGACCGTCGGCGATGAGCGATTTCCACGCGTTGACGCGTTCGTGTCCCACGCGCTTGACCAAGACGTCGACGCACTCCAACAGACGCTCCGTCTCGGTGGTTTCAAAGTGTTCGTACCCGGCGCGAATCCATTTCACGCGCTCCGCCATCGGTATCTCCAATTGTGTCACTCTTCCGGCGCGCATTCCCGACCACATCGTGCTCGGTACTTGCACTTTACCGATCATCGAACTCTCGCCCTCGACGAAGACGGGTCGCGTCGGATCGAACCGTCTCGCCTTGCTCGCGATTCTCGAATCAAACATCTTTTGACTCGGTTGCGCGCGCGAACCGGGTTCTTCGCCCAGAATCGAACCACGGTGATTCGCCATCACCTCGAGGTCGATAACCTGTGCGCCCGCAGCCTCGAGAGCGTCTAATAATTTACCCTTGGCGCACCCCGTCTTGCCCGCGACGACGTGGTACGAAAACGCATCCATCCCTCGCAACCACTCCAACACGCCCGCGCGGTACCGCTTGTACCCACCCGGGGCGAAGTATACGTCGAATCCAATCCTACTGAGCACGTGCGCCAGGCTCAGCGATCGTTCACCGCCTCGCCAACAATAGACGAGAATTTTCGTCGAGCGCTCGCACGCCATGAACCGTTCCTCGATAATGTCGCTCAGATTCGCCGCCACGAGCGCGGCGCCGACCTTTTTCGCCTCGAACGGATCCACTTGTTTATACAGCGTCCCCACGCGCTTACGCTGCTCGTCATTCAGGACGGGCGTACTGATGGCGCCCGGGACGTGATCGTCGTCGTATTCGCCGCCCGAGCGCACGTCGCAGACGAAATCAAACGTCGACGAATCAAAGTCATCGTCGTCGAGCGACACCGTGCGTATGCGCGGACCGAGGTCGAGGAAATCTTGAGGGTACTCGTGCCGCGCGTTCGCCGCGGCGCGCGCGCGGACGCGCAAGGTGCGGACGGGGAAATCGTGCCGCCGACACCGCGACGCTTCAGGTTTTCGCGAACCGCGCGCGATGGACGACGCGCGAGACGTGGACGCGGACGCGGCGACGCCGACGTCGCGCATGACGTTCGTCTCGCGACGCTCGACCGTTCGAGCGAGGACGGCGGCGGTCGACCGGCGCGCGAGACGCGCGCGTGTGTGAGGACGGTTGGGCCGTCGACGGCTCGCCGCCGCCGACAGACGTCGATGAATGAATAGTACATGAAATACACTCAAGACGTCGCGCTATCGACGAACCGAAAAACGGCGAAATTGATCACTCGTCCTCGTCGTCTGAATCGGACGACATCTCGTCGTCCTCGAGATCGTACAGTTGCACGCGCGCGGCGCCGACGAGAACGCCCGCCAATCCGCGCGCGACGCTGACCGCCAGAGGCGCCGACGGTTCGACGCACGGAAGTTGTCGCGCGCGAATGTCCAGAGAATTGATGTCCACCGGTGCGCTGCACGCCGCGAAGGACTCGAACGCGTCGTCACCGACGAGGATGAGTCGAGCCTTGGCGCCGTTCGCCGCGTCCTTCGGTTTGAGCAAGAGCGCGAGCGCGTCGCCCTTGTACGGCTGGCAATCGACGATGGATTCGTTGGGCGTCGTGAACGTCACCGATCGGCAATGATCGCCGTTCGTGGCCCGGTAGACGTGGAGACGGTCGCGAGAGGCGTCGATGTGGACGCTGTGTCGACGCTCGTCCACGGCTTGCGACGTGGCGAATACGGAGGACGCTGTCTCGTCCGTCACTCGGCCGGTCTCGGTCCACGCGCACTTGGTGCTCAACATTTCGCACGGTGCGCGCATTGTGGCGTCAACAGATGCAACGATGTGGTCGAGCATGTCGCCCAGCGAGACGATTTCGGATGGTTTTGAATCGTCAAGACGTTTCGCGCTCTCGACGCGCGTCGAACACGCGCGCGAAAAATGTCGCAACGCCTCCTCCGCCAACAGCGTATCACCCGTCGCGCGCGCGAACGCGCGGTCCAAGACGTCGGCGTCGACGCTCGTCGAGCTGAAAGCCACCTCTAAAAAGTCTCGCACGAGATCCAAACGCGGCGCCGGCAGTTGCGCCTCGTACCCTTTTTCGCCCTCGCCGGCGAGTTGCGTGCGAATGATGCACACGAAAAACGCGCGCAATTGCATCGCACGCACCGTCACCGCGCGCGCGACATCGACGGCGACGAAAGACAGTCGCTCGCACATCTTAATGATGTCTTCGAGTCGAGTCTCGTCGATGCCCACGCCGTCGGTGCCGTACCCGAGTCGCGCCAAGCCGAGCAACGCGTTCAGACGCAATGCCGTCTCATCCACCAGGGGCGCGAGCGTGGCGATCAAAGTCTCGTGTAAGGCGGTCAACAGCGCGTCCATATCCTTCGCCATGCGTTTCACGAGACCACTCTTGAACACATTCATGAAGAATTGTTGAAACGCCGCGTCGAAGACGCCCGTCGCCATCAACTCGACGAATCGTTCTCTGAATTCGAATCGAACGTCCGTGCTCGTCTCATGCATCACCGTCATGCGCAGCGCCTGTTCAAAGTCTCGGAATATTTTATCGAAACGATCTCTGTAACCGGTGGAGTATCTCTTTCGCACGTCGTCGAGAGCGATGCGCGCGCGTTCCAGCGCCGTCTTGACGTGCGCGGCGTGCGTCGACAACAAGTACACCTCTCTCGCGTTCGACGCGATGTAAGACGTGTCCAATCGCATGAACTTCAATCCACCCGCGCGCTCACGAATCACCGCGTCCACCGTCTCGAAATCATCGCGAGGCGCCAACGCTTCCACCGCCGCGCCGTCTGTCGACGTCGTCCATCGTCCCACGCGAAACATTCCGAACGCGTACGCCGTCACCGTCCCGCGCGCGTTTCCAATCAACAGCACGCTCAATCGCCCCGTTCGCTCAAAATGTTCTACCAAACACCTCACGGACGCGTTATCGCTCGAGAGATCCGCGACGCATCGTCCACCACCGATTTTCGTCGCGCTCGCCGCCGCGTGCGCCGCCGCGCGGCTCTCATCTCGCACCCCCGCCCGCGCACCCGCTCGCTCGCGCGTCGCCACCTCGCGCCACACCGCGCACGTGATATTCGACCCACTCGCGGACGACATCTCGTCCTCCTCGACGACTAAGAGCGACTCGCCCGTCTCGGTCGCGTGCGTCGTCGTCGTCCCCGACGCGTACCCCACCGCCATCACCTTCCCGTCCGGTCGAAACGTCACCCGCGTCGGCGTCTCGCGCTCGGGATCCAGCGCCTTGGTCCAGAGTTTATTCCAGTTGAGTCTGTACGCGGTCAGCGTGCGTCCGAGCGCGCAGGCGACGACGACGACGTCCATGGTTGGACAGAGGGCGAGCGTCGTCGCGGGACTGGCGATCTTCGCATCGCGCGCGAGGGCGAACGAGGACATGGCGGAGACGCGTGTCGATGACTGCGCGACGTGCGCGGCGCGTCGTCGTCGACGATGGCGCGCGGCGTCGACGTGTGCGGACGCGAGGATGAGATGACCTGTCTCTGGGCGGTTTGAAACGGTTTCGAGCCGGTATTCGGGAACGGCTCGATGTTCGCGCGAGACGCGTGGTTTTCGTCGACTATTGGTGATTACATAAACTATCGAAACGCGTTCGAGCGTTCGAGCGCGTCCCTTGATGCGCGCGCGCGTCACGCGGTGTCCGCCTTGCGCGCGGCGACGTCGTCGGTTTCGCGCGTCAACGCCGGAACGCTCGGCTCGATGATCGGTTTGAGCAACAGCACCGGACGAGACATCAGAGCGTTGCCGACAATCAACGGAAGGATGAACGCGGCGCATATCAGTCGGAAAGACAGCGGCGCGTCGTCCCAGACCAAGTGGAGGAATTTGGAAAATCCTCGAACGAGATAAATGTGCAACACGTAACAGTAGAGCGTTCTCGATCCCATGCCGGTGATGATGGACTTGTTGCTCGGTACGAGGGCGAAAAACCCACCCATGGCGACCAATGAGAACACATATAAGCCGATGCGTTGCGCCATGCCGCTGAACATGTCGCTGATGGATCCCGAGTTGTACGGTCTCGTCGACCACACCGACCACTGCGCCTCATCGAAGCACGCCCCGACAATGTACAGCGACACGTACCACGCGACTGATACACCCAGTAGTACGATGACGCCGAGTGTGGCGCGTTTTCCGTATTCCATCTGTTTCAATTTCCTCAGATGGTGCGGCTTGATGACGCAGCAACCGATATAAAAATACACGGCGTACACGAAGACGCGTTGCAAATCAAACACCGCCAAATCGTTCTTCGACACCGCCGTCTCCGTGAACCCTACGAAGAGTCCCATGAACAGTGCGCACGCAAAGATGACGCCGTCTTTCAACCCACCGAGCACCAAGACGCTCATTCGCCAGAAAAAGAGCGCGAGCAAGTACCACATCGGTCCCACCGGAGCCCACCATTGCGCCGGAGCCGTCGTCGGCGACACCACCAACATCCCGATGAATTGCCACAGCGCGTACGTCCCCATCAAACTCTTCGTCATCGCCCGCACCCGTCTAAGTAAATTTTCCGCGCTCGCCTCGTCCTCGCGCGCCGCGTTTAACCAACTCCTGGAGACGTAACCGCTCACGCACGTAAACGCCGGCATGCCCACCGTCGCCAGCGTCAAATAAAACACTCGCGCGTGTTGATGCGTCCTGATGTTGACCGAATCCTCCTCGCACCACTGCCTGTTTTCAAAATCATCCACGTACCGCAGAAACTCTTGCATGGTGTGATTCCACACGACGATCAACATGAGCGCGTACTTGGCGTTGTCTAAAAACGCGTCCCGAGTCTCTTGCGCCCTCGACGGGAACTTCACCGCGGTCTCGCTCGCTAACGGCGCGTCGAGATCCTTCATCTCGGTCGCCATGACGCCTCCTCGCCTCTGGTTCGCCGCGCGCGCGCTGTCACGTCCCCGCGCGCGCGTTCGAGTTCGTCACAACACCAATGTGAAAAATCTCAATCACGGGACGTTCCGACGTCTTCGCGCCCCGTGCACGCGACGAAAGCGCCGACGATACAGATCACCGACGCTCGCGCCGTCGATCGCGCGTCACCACCGCGTCGTCCCACCGACGGACCGACACTGCGGCGACGCGCGGTCGTCGTTCCCGCGACGCGCGCGTCCACGTCTTGTAAACATCAATACGGAGTTTCACAAACCTAGGGTTCAGCGACTCGCCGAGCCGCCGCCCGTCGTCGCGCCACACGCGCGCGCGCCGACGCGTCGTCGCCGTCGCCTCTCGCGCGTCGACGACGGCGCGAACATGTCCGCGCCGTCGTCCCGCGGCGCGCGGGTGAAGAATAAAGCCCCCGCGCGCGTGCAAATCACCGCCGAACAGATCGTGCGCGAATCGAATGAGCGCGCCGAGGAGGTGTACAAGGCGCCGACGCGCAAGATCGCCGACAGCGAAGAGCTTCGAGAGTATCGGTACGAACAGCGGAAATCGTTCGAGGATCGCGTGCGCGCGGCGTATTGGGAGACCCGCGCGTGGATACGGTACGCCAAGTGGGAGGAGGGACAAGGGGACTTGCCGCGCGCGCGAAGCGTGTGGGAACGGGCGTTGGAGCACCACCCGCGAGAGGTGCCGATATGGTTGCAATACGCGGAGATGGAGATGAAGAATAAGGCTGTGAATCACGCGAGGAACGTGCTCGAGCGGGCGTGCGGAACGCTGCCGAGGGTGGATGTGTTTTGGTACAAGTACGTGGCGATGGAGGAGACGTTGGGGCAGGTGGCGGCGGCGAGGCAGGTGTTCGAAAAGTGGATGCGGTGGGAGCCCGAACACACGGCGTGGTACGCGTACGTGAAGATGGAGACGCGGTACGGGGAAACGGCGCGGGTGCGGGATATCTTTCAGAGGTACGTGCAAGTGCATCCAGACGTCAAGGCGTGGACGCGATGGGCCAAGTTTGAGTTTTCTAGCGGGGATCGAGAAAAGGCGCGAGAGGTGTACGAGGCGGCGGTGGAGTTTTTGAGAAACGAGCCCGAGGTCGGGGAGTTGTACGCAAACTTTGCTAAGTTTGAGGAGATGTGTCGCGAGGTGGAGCGCGCGAGGGCGATTTATAAGTTTGCGTTGGACAATTTGCCGAAGGAGCAGGCGGAGAGCGTGTACAAGGAGTTTATGAAGTTTGAAAAGATGCACGGTGATCGCGAGGGGATCGAGGACGTGGTCGTCGGACAGCGGCGATTCAAGTACGAGGAGGAAATCTCGAAAAATCCGCTCAGTTACGACACGTGGTTCGATTACGTCAGATTGGAGGAGAGCGCGGGTGACATGGCCAAGACGCGAGAAGTGTACGAACGCGCCATCGCCAACGTACCTCCCGCGAACGAGAAACGGTTCTGGCAGCGATACATTTACCTGTGGATCAACTACGCATTATACGAAGAGCTCGAGGCGAGAGATGTCGAGCGCACGCGTGAGGTGTATCGGGCATGCTTGAAGGTGATTCCGCACGCCGAGTTTTCCTTTTCCAAGATTTGGATCATGGCGGCGAAATTCGAGCTTCGTCAGCGTCGACTCGACGCGTGTCGAAAGATTTTCGGTCTCGCCATCGGATTAGCCCCCAAAGCGAAGATTTTCTCGACATACATAGACATCGAGTATCAGCTCGGCAACATCGAAAGGTGCCGAACGCTCTACGAAAAGTACTTGGAAATCGAACCCCAAAACTGCTCGACGTGGATCAAGTACGCCGATCTCGAGCGCACTCTCGGCGAAGTCGATCGTGTGAGATCCATCTACGAGCTTGCCGTCGATCAGGGCATGTTAGACATGCCGGAGGTGTTGTGGAAAGCGTACATTGATTTCGAAACCTCGGAGGGCGAGAGAGACAAGACGCGCGCGCTCTACGAGCGACTCCTCGAGCGCACCAAGCACGTCAAGGTTTGGATGTCCTACGCTCGCTTCGAGGCCACTCCGATCGTCGTCGTCGACGAAGACGCCGACGAAGCCACCATCGCCGCCGCCACCGCCGCCGCCGAGCGAGACGAGCGCGAGTGTCTCGAGTCTCGTCAAGCCAAGAGCCGCGCCGTCTACGAGCGCGCGCTCCGAGAGCTCAAAGACGCCGACCCAGACGCCAAAGAGGAGCGCGTCATGCTCCTCGAGGCTTGGAAATCCTTCGAATCCACCCTTCCTCCCGAATTCTCCCAGGTTGCCGACGTCAAGGCGAAGCTTCCCAAGCGCGTCAAGCGCAAGCGCTCCGTCGCCGACGACGACGGCCGCGAGCTAGGCCAAGAGGAGTACTACGACTACGTCTTCCCCGACGACGCAGGGGCGAAACAACCGTCGCTTAAACTCCTCGAGGCGGCGTACGCGTGGAAAAAAGCCAAGGCGGCCGAATCCGCGCGCGCCGACGACGCCTGAGCGCGCCCCCGAGGTTTGTGTCGACACTTTGTAGATAAATACGCGCACTGTTTGCCCATACATGATAATACACACCCGGGAGCGTCTCCGCCGCAAAATCAAAATGGTCGCGCGCGATTCGCATCGATCGCGCCGCATTCGACGTCGCGAGCCGTCGACGCGCGGAAACGAAGAAACGGCGCGCGCGCGAACGAAGCGAGCACGTCTGCGTTTGCGTCTCCCCGCGCGTCGGTCGAGCGAACGCGCGAACACCGGACGCGGGACTCCCCGCCGTCATCGAGCGCGGGCCCGAGCGCGACGACACGCGGATCACCGAGGTGATTCCGCGCTGCGCCAGCGATTCAGCGCGCGGCGACTCCTTCGCGCGCGCCGCGGGGCGCGCGAGCGAGCGGAGGAGGGACCGCCGGGTCCGCGCGAGCTCGAGGGAGATTCGCGGCGGCGCCGGGGCGGGGTTTGGCGAGACGCGGCGGAGGGACGGCGTCCTTCGCGAGCCGTAACGCGCGAGTGCGGTCGATCAATTCTCCGGGAGAGTCGTTATCGGAAGAACTCGCGATGGCGCGAGCGGCGTTCGAGGCGGCGCTGCCGACGTCATTCACCGATATGACGGCGGAGGAGGCGAAGCACTGGCGATCGACGCACGCGAGGATCGCCAACGGACCGGTCGTTCCGCAGCAGTTGATCGGAGGCACGCCGATGATCGATCTGAGCGCGTTCAGTACGAACCCAAAGGTTCGGATTTATGGCAAGTGTGAGTATTTGAATCCGTCTGGAAGCATCAAGGATCGAATCGCTCAGGAGATTCTGAACCGAGCGTTGGAGACGGGCGAGCTCAAGGAGGGTATGACGGTGGTGGCGGCGACGAGTGGGAACACGGGCGCGGCGATCGCGATGGCGTGCGCGATTCGTGGGTTTCCGTACATCGTCATCACGAATCAGAAGACGAGTAAGGAGAAGATTGACGCGATGAAGGCGTACGGGGGGGAGGTCATCGTAGCGCCGAGCGGGGTTCCCGCGGATCATCCGGATCATTATCAAAATATTGAGTCGACGATGTGCGCAAAAAATCCGAATTATTATGGTGTCAACCAATACGACAATCCGTACAACGCGGACGCGTATGAGAAGACGCTCGGACCGGAAGTTTGGTCGCAGACGAAGGGGGCCGTGACACACTTTGTCGCCGGCGGTTCCACGGGCGGTACCATCACCGGTACCGGTCGGTATCTTAAGAGCGTCGATCCGACGATTAAGATTGTCCTGGCCGATCCCAAGGGGAGCGTTCTGTGGGACTACTTCGTCAACGACGTCCCGGAGGAGGAACTCGAGCCAAAGAGTTGGGAAGTCGAGGGCGTCGGTAAGGATTCCATCCCCGGAGTTCTCGACACGGACGTCATCGACGGTGCCGTTCTGGGTGACGACAAGAGCTCTTTCCGCACCGTGCGCATGGTGGCTGAGTCCTCGGGCGTCTTGCTCGGTGGTAGCTCTGGTTTGAACCTTCACGCGGCGCGCGTGCTCTCGAGCCACATCGAAGAGGGTACCATCGTCACAGTCTTGTGCGATAGCGGCGTCAAATACTTGTCCAAAATCTTCAACGACGAGTGGCTTGAGGCCAAGGGTCTCGACTCTCAGTTGAAAGACGTGACCGAGTATGACGTGCATTGGAAGAACGGCGACAGTAAGCCGACGGAGGAGGAGGAGAACGATAGCTTGTGGGGCCGAGACCAAGAGGAGAGGGAGCTCCGATTCCTCGACGAAGTCGCCACACACATGGTCGAGTACCACAGAAATTCGATTCGAGGCGCTGAACCGGTGAGCATTTACAAGACGCCGGCCGATCTTCGCAAGATGTTCGAGGAAATCGGCGTGCCTTTGGACCTGCAAAAGAATGAAGAGCGTACGTCCATCGCGAACCTCACCACGGCGCTCAACGCCGTCGCGAACAACAGCGTGCGAAGCTCGCATCCGATGTTCATGAATCAACTTTACGCCGGTGTTGACCCCATCGCGCTCGCTGGTGAGTGGGCATCGAGCGCGTTGAACTCCAACGTGCACACGTTCGAAGTCGCTCCGATTTTGACGGAGATTGAACGCTCGATGTTGGCGAAGATTGCGTCTCTCTGGCTTGGAGAAAACGCCGACGGATCCGCTCCCGATCACGACGGCCTCTTCGTTCCGGGAGGATCGATCGCCAACTTGTATTCTATGATATTAGCGCGCGAACGAGCGTGCCCGGAAGCCAAAAAGACTGGCATGCCGCAAGGGTACGTCGCCTTCTGCTCCGAGCAGTCGCACTACTCTTACAAAAAGTGCGCGCACATGATCGGTCTCGGCATGGACAACATGATCAAGGTTGACTGCGGCAAAGACGGCGCCATGCTTCCGGAAGCGCTCGAAGCTGCCGTGCAAAAAGCCAAGGCGGATGGCAAGACACCGTTTTACGTCGGTGCCACCGCCGGGAGCACCGTGCTCGGCGCGTACGATCCCTTCGGCGAGCTCGCTGACGTGTGCGCCAAGGAAGACATGTGGTTACACGTCGATGGTGCGTGGGGTGGCGCGGCGCTCGTCTCTAATAAGCACAAGCACTTGATGAACGGCGTCGAGCGCGCCGACAGTTTCTGCTGGAACCCGCACAAGATGCTCGGCATTCCGCTGCAGTGTTCCATCATCTTGAGCAAAAAGTCTGGCTCGTTCATGGCGGCCAACTCGTACAAGGCGGATTATCTCTTCCAGCCCGACAAGAACAACACCGAGGCCGACCTCGGCGATCGCACCATTCAGTGCGGTCGCAAATCGGACTCGTTCAAGTTGTGGTTGACGTGGAAGTACCGCGGCGACGCCGGATGGGAACAACTCGTCGATCGCGCCTTTGATCTCGCCAAGTTCGTCGAGAACGAAGTCGTCAACGACACCACGGGCGCGTGGGTCCTCGCCACTCCCGCGCAGTGCGCCAATGTCGGCTTTTGGTACGTCCCGCCTCGACTTCGTCCCTTCGACAAGTCCACCGCCACGCCGGAACAATTCGCCGAGCTCGCCAAGGTGGCTCCCAAGCTCAAGGATCGCATGCACCGCGCCGGCGACGCCATGATCGGGTTCCAACCCGTCCCGGCGCTCAATTTACCAAACTTTTTCCGTCTCGTCCTCCCGAATCCTCGCCACAACAGCGAGGAAAAGATGCGCGCCCTCATGCGCCGCATGGACGAGCTCGGCGCCGACCTCTAGCGTCGGCCGTCCATCGCCGCGACGCGCGACGATCGAGACATCGAAACGTTTCGATGCCTCTCGTGTCGTCCGACCGTTCGCCGCGACCGTCCTCGTACTCACACGTGTAACGCCGAGTTAATACATCACCGACCCGCGAGCGCCGGCGCGTTTGAAACATGAAGAGAAAAATCGCGACGACAGACGACAGTCGCCGTCATCTCGCGCCATGCGCGTGAAAACGCTCGAGATCGCCTGGCACAACGTGGACAAGACAAACGTGAGAACTTTCGTCGAGACGAGACGGCGCGCGCGCTCGCGCGCGTCGCGATGATGGAGCGATGCACGTCGACTAATCACACACGTTTCGCGCGACAATCAGAAACCAATCTATTCGTGCGATTTCAACCCGCGCACGGGCGTCCTCGCCACCGCGGGCGCGGACACCGAGATTAAATTATGGCGCGTCGCCGTCTCGTCCGCGTCCGCGTCCGCTGAGGGCGCGATTGACGCGGACGCGGACGACGCGTCGTGGGCGACGGCGACGCACCTCGAGACGCTGACGGGTCACGCCAAGGCGGTGAACTGCGCGAGATGGAACGCGCGCGGTGACGCGCTCGCCTCGGCGGGGGATGCCGGAGATGTGTACGTGTGGAGAGAGCGAGAGGGGACGAACTCGCACGGTGATGCGGTGGGATGGCGACCGGCGAAGACGTTGCGAGGCCACGCGGACGACGCGACGAGCGCGTGTTGGGGACCGAACGACGCGTTAGCGACGTCGTCGGTGGATAACACGGTCATCGTGTGGGACGCGGTGAGTGGACAGGGGTTGGTGCAGTTGCGTGAGCACTCGCATTACGTGCAGGGGGTGGCGTTTGATCCGAGAGGAGAGTACGTGGTGACGCAGAGTCCGGATAGGACGGCGCGCGCGTACGCAGTGACGGGAGGCGGACGCGTCGATTCGAAGAATATTAAGCAAGTCAAGGTGATCAAGTGCGTGGATGCGCCCGGTGGTGAGGGTGGGGCGATGTCGATGTTTCACGATGATTCCATGACGTCGTTTTTTCGTCGGCCGGAGTGGTCGCCGGATGGTTCCTTCGTCGCGCTTCCGGCGGGAATGTTTCGTCGTCCGGGCGCCCAGCGCGCGATGAACGCGACGTACGTGTTCGCTCGAGGTAGCTTTAACGTGCCGGCGATGCACTTGCCCGGAGGCGAGTCACCTTCCGTGTGCGTGCGGTTCAATCCGAAGGTGTTCGAGCGGCGCGCGGGTGAGAAGAAGTCCCCGCCGCTCACGGATTTGCCGTATAGAATCATCTTCGCCGTGGCGTCGCAAGACAGCGTCTGCGTCTACGACACGGACGAGACGGAGCCGATATGTTACGTCGCGGGCATTCATCTAGCCTCCATCACCGATTGCGCGTGGTCTCCCGACGGACGCGTGCTTGTGGTGACGAGCACGGATGGTTTCGCGAGCGTCGTCGCCTTTGACGAGGACGAATTGGGCGCGCCGGCGGAAAACGTACGATTCGATGCTCCGTCGGCGAACGCCTGTATGGTGAAGCCCGCGCCCGTGGAAGCGACGCCTGTGGCTGCCGCTCCAATCGATGCCGCTCAGCCCGCGCGCATCGCACCGACGCGCATCGCGCCGACACCGCTTTAGAAAAACTTGAATAGTACGCGGCGAAGATTATCTGTGAATACGATTTCGTGTACATTTTATAAAAATCATATGCACCCGGTGTGTGTTACTAATAGTTGAGCGTGAACCGAGCCTGGTCCGCGTCTCCCCCCACTGTATTTGATTTCTAAAAAACTGATGAACATGCGTAGTGCCCTCGTATCGTACGTAGCACATTTCAGATCGGCGTGGGAGATTCTTAAGGCAATCTCGCCACGTTCCAGTCGCTTGATTTTACACGCGCCGAGCGACGCTTCGTCGTAGGTGTCGACGGCGCGTTGGGATCCCCGGAAGATCCATTCACCATTTCGTGATTATTTTTCCCGTTGTTGCCGTAACCGAAGGCGCAGCCCACCGAAGAGACAAAGTTCTTGACGAGCGCACCCGCCTTTGCCGCGGCGGCGCCCATCGGTGATTTGACGGACTTTGCGTCCGATCGGCGACCAACGCTATCGTCGAAGACCGCATTCTCCGCGATGGGAGACTCGAGCTTTTCAGCCTTGACGGACTTCGGCGAACGCGTCGGCGACCGAGCGGCGTCGGCGGCGGGTTTGCTCTGCTTCGTAACGGTTGGTTCCTTTTTCGGCGTCTTCTGTTCCTTGACCGGAACGACCGGCTTGGGTTGGTACTCGACCACTTCCCAGCCGTGCGCGAAGAGTTCGTCGAGCGGTTCGAATGAGATGGTCAGAGGCTTTGACACGGCGTCGTCAATCGCCGCTTGGACGCGACGGCGACGCTTCGTCGCGGCGGGATTGAAACAAGGACGGCGGCGACGCTTTTTCTGCGCCTCGGCCTGTTCCACTCTGACTGCTCGTTCCTGTTGCTGCCTGAAAACCGCCTCGAGATTGAAACAGAATAAATAAGCGAGTTGCTCTGATTCCGTCGCGACCTCTGGACGCTCTCTGAGCCGCAACGGCGGCACCGGATCAAAACGCTTCAGAAGAGGTTTTCCTCCATTCTTCCAACGATTTTTGAGCCAGTAACGGTAGACTTTGCAAATCACCTCAAAAGAAGGGGCGTGTTTGCATATCTTGAAAATTTTCTCGTTGATTTGGTTAATGGTTTGGATTGCGTTCTTGAGCTCACTCTTGCCACCAATCCGGGGGCGCGACACCTGGGCGCCGCGTCTGGAAAAGAAATATCCAGCGCGACGCAGTTTTCCCACTTGGGCGCGGGTGTCGAGATCACTGCTCTTTAAGTTTTCCGACTGCTGACGATCCGTGTTCGACGCGAGCCGACGTTCGATCAAATCGTCGGCGGATTGCGTCGATGAGTCATCATCGCCGTTTTCAGACGGAATGCTTCCAGACGGAGATGTACGCTTGAGCAAAAACTCTGCGCTTCCGCTCGGTGTCAACGGCGCGGCCGTCTCGGACGAGCTTTGGTTCGAGTTTTCGTCGTGCAAATCCAACGGATTCCAACCCTCGACCTCAGACTTCAAATTGACGAGCTGTCCGTCGCCCAACTGCGCGTTTGAGGCCCAGTGCAAAACATCCTCCATTTTGCTCTCCGGCGTGTTCACCGCACCGAACACGCTCCCGAGCACAACCTGTGCCGCCTGTTCTTGCGTCGGAATCGCGGATGAAGCCCAAGAGGTTTCTTCAAACGTGTCAAAGAGCTTCTCCAAGTGTTCCGGGCGCATGTACTGCGCGTTCGGCGTCGTCGCGCACACCGTCCCCTTCCCTTCGAGCGGCTCCGAGTTCATGTGTTCGAGCCACTCAAAGTCGGCCGGCGTCGCTTCATACATCGGCGCGGCGGTTCCCGGTCCGTAACGGTTGAGCTGGTGATCGGCAACGTTTTCGCGCAGGTACGCGTTCGGCTGTCTGAATCCCCCCGCGTGCGACATTTCGTAATCCGCGACCTCGTGAAAGCTCGGCACGTGAATGTCCACCTTTTGCGCAAAGTAGTTGCGCGCCGGCTTTGCTTTCTTCGCGTCTTTCTTACCCCCTCTTCCCGGTGAAGCGGCATCCCCGCGCTTCCTCTTATCGCCACCCTTCCCGTTAGACTTGCTCGCCTTGGACGCCTTGGGCGCAGACGGTTTCTGCACTCGATTCGCCTTGGCGTGTCTTCTATTATCTCTCACCCCGCACGCGTTACACAACGTCTTCGGCCCATCCGGTCCGTTCCGCCACAACGGCGTCGTGTGCGTGTTACAGTGCGCGCACCGCTTCCCCGCCACGCCGGGCAACAACTGCCCCGACGTCGACGCGTCCATCGCCTGCGTCATCGTCTCGTCTCGTCAGTCGCTCGTTCGCATCGTATCACGTCGCGTCTTCTTCTCCTCTTATACTCCTTTTCATTCACCACCCCGTTCCCTCGCGCACAGAGTCGTCGCGTCTTCTCCTCGCGCGCTCTGGTTTTCCCCCAGTCCCCCGGGACGCAGAGACAGAGGGGGACGGAGCGATGATTGTCGACGCGTCTCACGACGCGCGCGACGACGCGACGACGCGCGCGACGACGCGAACGACGCGAGAGATACCACCACGCGCGCATCGTCCCATCATCGCGCGTCGCACGCGCGCATCGTCGCGACGACACGTCGTCCTCATCCCCCCGCGACGATTGCGCGCGCGCGCGCGAATTAAATGAATTCCCACCCCCGTCGACACCGCGCCGACGCGCGCGCGTCGCGACGACACGCGACACACGTCGCACGAAATACTCCTCACGTCACGAGCGCGCTCGCGCGCGAATCACCGACCGCATCGCGCCGTACCTCGACCGATGGCGCGGACCACCGACAATCTCCGTGACCGCGGTTCCGCGCGTCCGCGCGCGCGGTCCCCGACGAACGACCGCGCGCGACGGTTCCCGTCCGATCGGCGAACCGACGGCGAACGGGCGAAACAAAAAAAGCCCGCGCGCTCGCCTCGCCTCGCGCGCCTCGCCTCGCCCCCGGGACGCTCGCGCGCGCGTCGTCCCGAACTGTCGAACCTTTCACGCGCGCGCGCGCGGTGGATGCACCACAAAGGGGACTCAATGGTGAGTCATGACCGGTCGTGGGTCTGTTTTGACGCGCGCGCGCGCGAGGACAAAGAGGGGACGATTCGGTGTACTCCATCGTCTCCAAGCCTATGAAGAGACGCGCGGGTGACGGAGGATGGAAAGATTACTTCGCGCGCGCGGGGTCAATCGACGAGTCATGAACCGTCGAGTGAGTGACTCGACGACCGCCCCCGCGTGCCGACACCCATCGCGCGGTCGGTCGGTCGTTTCTCCGACACCTCTCGGGCATCGCCGTTCTACGTATATACCGGTTCAAAGTGATAGACTACCAGGTTCTCGTCACGCGCGCGACCGAAATAAAGCAACGAGTCGGACGCGCGGAACACGACGGATGGGATGGATTTTGAAATCGAGCGACGGATGAGTGGCACACGACGACGCTCGTGCGCGTCTCCGCGTCCGGTGCGCGTCTCCGGTGCGCGGATGAAGCGCGCGTCGACGGATCCCGCGTCGAACGGGGCGCAGAAACACGCGCGCGGGAGCGGAGACGGTGGGGTCGAACGCGATGATGTCGACGAGGACGCCCTGGTGCGAGACGCCGAGAACGCGTACGACGACGATGACGTCGGTGGCGGTCGAGGTGGGGCGGAGGAGTACGATGATGACGTGGATTTTGATGAGGAGGAGGTGTACGCGAGGACCGGGGGGGGGACGGGGGTGAACGCGGTGGCGGCGGACCGGGAGAATTGGGTGCGAAAGCCGCTGGCGAAACCGGTGGACGCGACGCGGGACGGGTTGTTGTTTCAACAGTTGGATATCGATTACGTCGTGGATAAACCGCACGAGACGTTGGGAAATAGGCGGTCGAAGGGTGACGCCGCGGTCGTGCGCATGTTCGGGGTGACGGGCGATGGGCACAGCGTGTGCGCGCACGTGCACGGATTTGAGCCGTACTTTTATTGCGCCGTGCCGGAGAATTTTAGCGAGGCGGATTGCGACGCGTTCAGACGACGATTGAACGAAGAAGTGAGCGCGTCGAGGAAGAATGTGCAGGGAGTGTGCGTCATCAGCGTCTCGCTCGATCGGAAGCAGAGTTTGATGCACTACAGCGAGACGAAGGATCGGTTGGTCGCGAAGGTCACCATGGGACTGCCCAACATGGTGAGCGCGGCGCGAGGAATCTTGGAGAAGGGGTTCAGCGTTCCGGGCGTGCGAGACGGTGCGTTCACGACGTATCCCACATTTGAGTCCAACATCGTGTACGCGCTGCGCTTCATGGTGGATTGCGGCGTCGTCGGCGGGAACTGGATCGAGTTCCCCGTCAACTCGTACACGGTGCGCACGAAGAAGACGTCCCACTGTCAAATTGAGGTCGACATTTCGTACGATAAGCTCATCTCGCACCCCGCCGAGGGAGAGTACTCCAAGCTTGCGCCGTTCCGCATCTTGTCCGTCGATATCGAGTGCGCCGGTCGTAAAGGCCATTTCCCGGACGCCAAGTTTGATCCGGTGATTCAGATTGCGACTCTCGTCACGGAGCAAGGGAGCGATAAACCGATCATCCGCGCCGTGTGGACGTTGGACACGTGCGCGCCGATCGTCGGTGCGGACGTGTTGAGCTTTAAGGATGAAAGAGAATTGTTGAGAAACTGGGGCAACTTTCTCCGCGGGTGCGACCCGGATTTGTTGATTGGTTACAACATCGTGAATTTCGATTTCCCGTACCTTTTAGACCGCGCCGAGACGCTCGGTGTTTCCGACTTTCCGTACTGGGGGCGCATGATCGGCACGAAGGTGCGCATGCGAGACACGGTGTTTTCGTCTAAGGCGTACGGGACGCACGAGAGCAAGGAAATTTCTTGCGAAGGCCGCGTGCAATTCGATATGCTTCGCGCCATTCAGCGCGACTACAAGCTGTCTTCGTACTCACTGAACGCTGTATCGGCCCACTTTCTGGGAGAACAAAAGGAAGACGTGCATTACAGCGCGATTTCAGAGCTTCAAAACGGTACGCCTGAGACGCGGAGACGTCTCGCCGTGTACTGTTTGAAGGATGCGTACCTGCCGCAGCGTTTGTTAGACAAATTGATGTACATGTACAACTACATCGAGATGGCGCGTGTGACCGGTGTGCCGCTCAACTACTTGCTCACTCGCGGTCAGTCCATCAAGGTCATGTCGCAGCTTTTGAGAAAGGCGAGACAACGCAACATGTTGATTCCGTACCTCGCCAAGCAAGGCGGCGGAAACGTGCAAATGGAGGGTGGTGTCGCCTACGAGGGTGCCACTGTTTTAGAAGCCAAGTCTGGTTACTACAAGATGCCGATCGCGACGCTCGACTTCGCATCGCTGTATCCGTCAATCATGATGGCTCACAACTTGTGCTACTCGACGTTGGTTCCAAAGAGCATGGTGAGCAAGATGAACCCAGAGGACATCGGGACGTCTCCCGCGGGAGACACGTTCGTCAAGGCGTCGAAAGCGAAGGGGATTTTACCAGAAATTTTAGAAGAATTGTTGGGCGCCCGTAAGCGCGCCAAGGCGGATTTGAAAAAGGCGACGGATCCGCTCCAAAAAGCCGTGTTGGACGGTCGTCAGCTCGCGCTGAAGATTTCCGCCAACTCCGTGTATGGTTTCACCGGGGCCACCGTCGGTCAATTGCCGTGCCTTGAAATTTCATCGTCAACGACCGCGTACGGTCGTACGATGATTGATCACACGAAGAAGATGGTTGAAGACAAGTATCGCACGGTGAACGGATACACGGGCGACGCCGAAGTCATTTACGGCGACACCGATTCCGTGATGATCAAGTTTAACACGCCCGATTTGGCGGAATCGATGAAACTAGGTGAAGAAGCGGCTGTGTACGTGTCCGATACGTTCTTGAAGCCCATCAAACTCGAATTCGAAAAGGTGTACTGGCCGTATCTCTTAATTAGCAAGAAGCGCTACGCCGGTTTGTTGTGGACGAACACGGAAAAATACGACAAAATGGACACCAAGGGTATCGAGACCGTCCGTCGCGATAACTGTTTGCTCGTTCGTCAAGTCATCGAAACCGTTCTCGAAAAGATTCTCAAAGAACGAGACGAACAGGGTGCCATCAAGTACGTGCAGAACACGATTGCGGATTTGTTGCAAAACAAGTTGGATTTCTCGCAGTTGGTCATCACGAAGGGTTTCACGAAGGATGCCGACTCATACGGCGTGAAAATGGCGCACATCGAGCTCGCGCAGCGAATGCGCCAGCGCGACCCGGCCACGGCGCCCGTGGTCGGCGACCGTATCGCGTACGTCATCATCAAAGCCGCGAAGAACGCCAAGGCGTACGAAAAATCAGAGGATCCTATTTACGCGTTGGAGCACAACCTACCCATCGACACGAAACATTACCTGGACCAGTTCCTCACCAAGCCGTTGCTCCGTATTTTCGAACCGATCGTGCACAACGCCGCCTCCGTGCTATTACACGGCGAGCACACGCGTCGCATCGCGCAACCGACGCCGACGGTCAAGGCGGGCGGCATCATGCAATTCGCCAAGATTCGTCCCAGTTGCGTCGGATGCCGCGCCCCGATCGCCGACGAAAAGCTCTCCAAGGCGCTCTGTAAAAGCTGTCTCGGCAACGAATCGCAGCACCTCAGAAGTGCGCTGTCCTCGGTCAACAACCTCGAGGAGGATTTCAACCGTCTCTGGACGCAGTGCCAGCGGTGCCAAGGCTCGCTTCACCAGGACGTCCTGTGCACCTCTCGCGATTGTCCCATCTTTTACCGCCGCAAAAAGGTTCAAAAAGATCTCACCGAGGCCACCGCGCAGTTGAAACGATTCGATTGGTGAGTCTCGCCGCGCGCGCCCGTCGTCGCGCACAACGTTAGAAATCTGCTCTGAAATTCAACCGCACGTCCCATCCATTCATCGCCCCCGCACACGTCGTCGCGCGCCTCGCACCTCTCTCGCGCGTCGTGCGTCGACATGACTGAAGACCGTCCCGTCGTCGACGATCGCTACGCCCTCCTCACGCGCGTCGGACGCGGCGCCACGGGCGAGGTGTTCAAAGCGCTCGACCTCACGAATCGAGACATCGTCGCCGTCAAGCTCGTCGATCTCGAGGACGCCGAGGACGACGTCGCCGACATTCAGCGCGAGATTACCGTTCTCGCGCAGTGCGCGAGTCCGTTCGTCACCAAGTACCTCGCGTCGACGCTCGTGCCGGGAACGAGCAAGTTGGCCATTGTGATGGAGTACATGGCGGGCGGGAGCGCGAGACACGTCGTCGATGAATCGGCGGCGAAGAGCGAGAACGGGGGAGGATTGGGAGAGGGTGAGATTTCGTTCATCACGCGGGACGTGTTGCGAGCGTTGGCGTATCTACACGATGAGGGGAAGATTCATCGGGACGTCAAGGCGGCGAACGTGCTGCTGACGGCGGACGCCGAGGCGAGACTGGCGGATTTCGGGGTGAGCGGACAGATGACGCACACGCTGGGGGCGCGAAGAAAGACGTTCACGGGAACGCCGTTTTGGATGGCGCCCGAGGTGATTCAGGGAGGGGAAGGGTACGATGAAAAGGCGGATATTTGGAGTTTGGGAATCACGTGTTACGAGTTGGCGCTCGGCGCGGCGCCGCACTCGGATTTACATCCTATGCGCGTATTGTTCGTGATTCCGAAGCAAGACCCGCCTCGATTACCGGAGGACGGGAGATTCAGCGCCGATTTTCGAGATTTCGTCGCCAAGTGTTTGCAAAAAGACGCCAAGGCGAGACCGAGCGCCGAAGAGTTGCTCGACCATCCCTTCGTGCAGCTCTTCGACGACAAAGCCATCGCGACGTTGAAAGGACGAGTGGACAAGCACGTCGCGTTAACGGAGTCGGAGGCGAACGCGAATGATCCCGCGGCGGCGCTCGCGCAATCTAAAATCAATCGAACGAAGGGCACGCCGTCGTGGGATTTCGGAGATGATTCCCTCGGGCGACAATTTTCGCAGCAACAGGCGGCGCAACAGACGGAACGCGCGCAGACGCACAACGCCGAGGTCGCGTCCGATCACGGCGGGAGCTCGATATACCAATCCATGGGGGGCACGATTCGCATGGCCAACCCATCGGATCACACCGACGATGACACGATCGACAGCATCGCGTCCATGGGCACCGGAACGATGGGCACGGTGAGCTCTCGAGGTACGCACAAGGCGCGATACAAACTCGATGAAGTCTTGGATCACGCCGTCGTCCACGCGCCGCTCATGCGCACGCTCATCGGGCCGGCGCTGGAATCGCTCGATCCGAACGACGATCCGAACGCGCAGGCCGCCGTGGACGACGCCATCGAGGCATTGGGTAAATTGGAAGTCGCCCTCCCGGGTTCGCTCAATCAAACCGTGTTATCCGTCATGCGCACCATCTCGACGACCAAGAACGAGACGTTGCGCGCGTTGAAAACGCGAGCGAATGGGTATTTCGGCGGAGACGCGGATGAATCCGCGACGACGTCGACCGGTGGACGCTCCGTCGTGGCGAATTATCTCTTGCATCGATGGCAAGCCGACGTGAACAGAGCATAGTAGGCGTCTCGTCTCGTCAAACTAGGTTGTACAATGACTACAATAGCACTAGCGCTAACTACATCCTCTGAAACTTTTCGTACATTTCCAGCAACTCGGGTCGAGGCGCGGGACTGGCGCGAACGCGACCCATGGCGACGCCGATGTGTCTAGCGCACACCACGGTGGCGTCGATGTTTTCCTCGAGCGCGGCGAGCGCGGCTTCGCGAGAGATGGCTGATAAATCCGCCCCGGTGTACCCATTCGTGGACATGGCCGCCAAGTTCAAGTCCACGTCGTCCGCGAGCGGGGTGCTCTTGAACTGCACGCGAAGAATTGCGAGTCTATCCTCCGGAGAGGTCGGCGGCGGGACGTACATGAGACGATCGAAGCGACCC
>MDTE01005253.1_pt1 | contig 25146 bp, 17 predicted proteins | sample 811231 | NCBI WGS metagenome assembly MDTE01 (sample SAMN05326651, study PRJNA326480) | marine metagenome | isolation source: seawater | place: Indian Ocean: Red Sea | collected 2010 | reverse complement strand
TTATTCATCAGGAACAACAGGGAATCCTAAAGGCATTATGCTGACTCATAGAAATATTGGGTCGAATTCAAAAACTTTGTCTGAATGTTGGAACTTTCATGAAAATGACTGCTTACTACATGCATTACCGATTTATCATGTTCATGGATTATTTGTAGCTCTCGGCTGCTCTTTACTGTCTGGTTCAAAAGTGCATTGGATGGATTCGTTTGATTCAGAAAAAGTTATTCAAGCATTATCAAAATGCTCAGTTATGATGGGTGTGCCAACCTACTATACAAGACTCTTATCTTCAGAAAATCTAAACAAAGATAACACCTCAAGTGTGCGTTTGTTTATTTCAGGTTCTGCGCCATTACTTGAAGATACATTTCATGAATTTAAATCAAGAACAGGTAAAGAGATATTGGAAAGGTATGGCATGACTGAAACCAATATTATTAGCTCAAATCCAATTGAAGGTAAAAGAAAGCCCAGTAGCGTAGGCCTTTGTTTAAGAGGACAGAAACTGCGTGTTGTCGATAATGCAAATAAATCCTTAAATATTAAGGAAATAGGAGATATTCAGGTTTCAGGTCCCAATGTATTTAAAGGATATTGGAATCTGCCAGATAAAACCTCCGAAGAATTTACCCCTGATCTTTATTTTAAAACAGGCGATAAAGGCTATTTTGATGAAGATGGATACCTTTTTATAGTAGGAAGAAATAAAGATATGATTATTACTGGAGGGTTAAACGTTTATCCTAAAGAAGTTGAAACTTATATTGATGAGATTGATGGAGTTAATGAGTCTGCAGTTATTGGTCTAAAAGATGATGATTTTGGTGAGAAAGTTGTTGCGATTGTTGTGCTTGAGGCAAAATCTGATCTGAAAGAGGCACAAATCATAGATCGTGTTAAAGAATCTATTGCTGGATTTAAGGTACCAAAGGAGGTTATATTCAGCAATGAGTTACCAAGAAATGCAATGGGAAAAGTACAAAAGAATGTTTTGAGGGATTTATACAAGAGTTAGAGATGACATGGCAAAAAAAGATAAAAAAAGAAGAAGTTCTCTGCTTAATAAGCTAAAAAAGGATGGCTTAAATCCTAAAGCGGAAATCATTAGTACAAGAGAGTATGATGAAGTTATCAAATCTATACTTGAGCATATGAAAGATGTTGGGGGGTATTCCTCTGATCAAGTTAGAGAGGATATAGAGGCTATAATCAATCTTAAATCTGCTAATGACACTTTCTTTGAGGTGAACCGCTTTCAGACAACAAATAAAAAAACAATAGTCCTAGTTCCTATCCTCTTTACTATACTTCTATTACTTTTTATCTTGGTCCTTTTAAACAATGCTCAAGATGAATTCGCTTACGGACTTGGTTTTTTAACCTTTATGACTGGTGGTCTGGGCTTGGCTTTTCGTCAAGATTATAATAAGACCGAAGAAACACTTGATCGCTTGGTTGATGAAATCTGGACAGCAAGCGAGAAGGCTAATGAAGTCAAAGCGCGTTTGGGTATAAAAGAAATATATAAATCTGATTAAGCTCAAAAGAACTTAAAATATAGAAATTCTTTCGTGTATACTTCCCAAAAAATTACTCTAAATTTTAGCGAGATTGGTATAGTGGTATTACGCAACCTTGCCAAGGTTGAGAGACGAGTTCAATTCTCGTATCTCGCTCCACTCAAATAATTTCTTGTTTCATTTTCATAAGGTTATAGTGATCACATGAAGATATGGCTCATCTTTTTGACACTCTTATCTGTATCTTTGTTCTCCAATGAAGATGTAAAAGCGTGTTCTTGCAATGAAAGTTTTGTTGATTACTGCAGATACGACGAGTCCAAATATTTCACAGGATTTTGCTCCGATGAAAAAGGTCGAGAGATTGGAAAGACATTTTATACATCGGGAGTAACGTTTGAGGGCAGTTATTATAGTGACGTTGATTCAGTTGGCATTATTACCTGGACTAATGGGGATTCCTTCAGGGGCGAATTAGGAGTAATTAATGCAGGTTACAACATTGATTCTAAAATTGTAGATGAAAAATTAGTTGCAATTGGGCAATACGTCGAGGGTACCGTAACTTCGAGGGGCTTTTTTGCTTTAAATGATAGTGGTAGGTTTGAATTGATTGGATTCGGAACAGATTTCAATACAGATCCGGATTCTGAATTTAATTTTAGGGCTGGAGAATTTAAGAATACTGAATTAATAAGTCATTCCTTGATAACTTATGAAAATTTTGAGCTATGGACAGATTTTTCTCAGCCACTAGAAACAAGGTTATTGTATGTAATAGCTGGAGAGGAAAAAGATGTCTATAAATTTCAGAATGACAAAACTATAAAAATAAGATCATTTACAGAAATAGATGAATTTTCAAAAAAGGAGATTGAAAAAAAAATTGAGCTTAAAAAGATAAATTTAGAAAATAACTTCAACATATTGGATGCCAGACTTGATGAAATTGACCAATTTTTTGCAGGAGATAGAGCAAATCAAACAAAGCCTATAAAACCATTAAGTTCTGATTTAGTTAAATCTATTCAAGAGCTACTCATTATTTTGGGGTACGAAGTAGGAGAGATAGACGGAATTTTAGGTCCTTTAACACGCGCAGGCATCAAAGCATATGAAAAGGCAATTGATCAACCAATGGCTGGAAATCCAACTGAATCTATTCTTATCTCTTTACAAGAATCAGTCAGACTGAAAAATAATGAATTTGCAAAGGGGCAAAAGATTCCAAAAGAACTACCGGTAGTTTCCACAGGAACAGGATTCTTTATAAATAATAGTCATATAGTAACCAATTATCATGTTGTTCAAAAATGTAATTATTTGTCCATTCAAAACAAGGGTCTTTTAACAATTGAGACCCAAGATCAAATTAATGATATTGCTATCTTAAAGTCCTTGGAAGAATCCGTATCCTATTTAAGATTGTTTGAAAATCCCCAACTTGGTGAATCCATTTATACAGGCGGTTATCCCTATAATGATGTGTTGGATACTTTTAATTTCACAACTGGAAACGTAAGTGGACTTAGAGGTACTCAATCAAATATTTCACAATTTCAATTTACAGCGCCAGTTCAACCAGGGAGCAGCGGTGGCCCAATTCTCGATGAGAAAGGAGGTGTAGTGGGTGTTACTGTCTCGGGACTAGGTGCTAGCTTCGCTGCGGCTAATAATACTCTTCCACAAAATATTGCATTTGGGATCAAGGTGGGAGTTATCAAAGATATATTAAATGAGATGGGCATTAAATTTACTGTGGGTCAGGAATTTTGGTTTAGCACTTCTCAAGAAAAGATAGCCCAACTTGCTAAGGATGCATCAGTATTAATCCAATGCCACTCTAATATTTAGATAATTTTTTGTAACTGTTTTGTTCAAGAACTCCGAGGAACGACCTAATAAATTTCCTGTTAGGCATCTCATCTGCAGATACACAAAAATGCGGTCTCGAAGGTTTTAAGCTTTGGAGAAATATGTATCTTCTCTTGTGAGACTTAACGACAGGACGAGTCGCACTAAATTTTGACAAATAATTTCGATACTTTAATCTTTATTTAGTGATTAATCATTCAAGAAGAAATTTTTTAAAGGCTTCATTAGTCAGCACTCTTGCCGTTTCGGTGCCCTTTACGTTGACTAACTCAAAAATTATCAAGGAAGAAGTAATTGATTACTCCTTTACTGTAGGTCAAAAAGCTTTGGCTTACGGCTTGTCAACAAGCGAAATAATAAGTTCATACCTCGCGATCAGCGGTATATGGATTGCGGATGTTTTATTTGCCTTAATGGCTTTCATAGTGATGATCTGTTCAATTATTGTGTCAGTGATTGTAATTTAAACAGTAAATCTCTATGGATAATATTTAAGCAATCGAAACTTCATGAAAGATTACTTAGAACGCTTTCAAATTGGACAAGTAGCAAAAACTGGTAGCCTTTGGGAAATAAAGACAGGTGATAATTCAGAGAGATTTGCACGCGAATTAGAAAATATTCCAAATTACTTAAGTGAAATATTAAGTCAAATTCATAAAAAAAATCTGGTGGTCTGATTGTTTTCACAGATAAAAATCAAATTTTGCTACCCCTTATAGCTTTTTTCTCATCAGTTTACAGACTTTCTCTTGAACTACCCGATTTGATCAATAAATTTTCATCATTAGATTTAGAAATTGGTGATAAAATACAAGTACTGCCTGAAGGATGGATTTATGAATTTGGTGGCTCTCATAAAACTTATCCAAATGACTTCTTTATTATCAATGTCATAAATGAACCAACTTCAACTAGAACAATCAAAAAAGAAGAATTTCTAAGGTTTAAAAAGACCTCCAAGGAAAGACCAAAGGGAAAGTTATCTGGCGGTTTTACAGAGTTAGAGCCCTCTCCTTTAGATTTTTTTCTCCCAGGGATGAGTATTTTTGGTAATGATGATATTCTCGAAACGCAAACTTTAGTTTTAGCAAAAAAATCCTTTTTACAACATGGCTTTGCAAGTTTTGGATCAAAGACCAAAACGGAATTCAGTGAGTATGATGAAATTGCTAATAAATTTATAAAATTTTCAGATATATCTTCATTGGGAGTAATTTCAGATAAAGGAGATATTTTATCTGCAGATGCAAATGTAAAGACGAAAAAGCCTCTTATTGCTGGAAGTCATTCTATAGATAATCTTTTTTATGCAATAAGAAAACATCAGTTGAAGGATAAGTTAATCCTTATAGATGGTGTAAAAGAATTAGATATCGATCCTATTTATTTGGATTACGCATTAGAAAACAATACAGTTTGTATGCTAGCTTCTAGAGATGAGCTTTTTTCTGTTCACAGCCATCTTGAAAGGTTTGATATAAGCATTCCACAAGATGAAGAAATTCTTAATCACTCAGATAGGGATGAAAGGAATATAAGAGCTCCTCTAGGGAGGCTTTTGACTATGGCTGCAAACAGATATGAACTCAAAATTTATTTTAACTTCTGTAACTTTTTAGAGCTTGATGGACTATTTATAAAGTTTCGAGATTTGTTAATAAATAATAAAGATCGTAGCGATCAAGTAGATCAGATTTTCTTGACTCTGCATGGACTTTTGTTTGATTTAGGAGAGTGTTTTGAAGCAAATGAATATTATTTGAGTAAATTAACTAGTCTTGACAGAAGAATTTCATCATTAAATCTAGACAACAGTCAGTTACTAAAACGAATTCAAGAAATCATATCAGGCATCTACGTTATTTTTGATACCTTGGATAAAACAGTATCTCCAAAATTTCATGCCCTATCAAAGGAGATAAGTAAGGGCAAAGATACAAATTTACTTATTTTGGTTAGATCTAACCAGGCATTAGAAAATTTAAAAAGGACTTTAGGAGAGAACATCACAATAAGGACTTATAACTCCTTTACCACGGAATCATTGGGTAATTATGAAAAAATAATATGTCTAGGATGGCCTAATTCAAAAAGATTTGGAAAATTTTGGCATCAACATGTCTCAAAAGAAATTTATTTCATTGGATATGCATTTGAAAATCATCGCTTCAAAAGATTCTTAAGTTCGTATGATGCATTGGTAGCTAAATTAATAAAAGAAAAAAGTGATCCAGAATGGTTCGATAGTGGTTCCTTTAGACTGCTCAATAAGATTAGAGCTTATGATGACCCCACTGAACTGAAAGCTCCTGGTTCAATCAATTCTAAAGAAGACGATTTAGAAGTAAGCCAAAATTTAGAATTGGAGAGAATATTGCTAAGAATCGAATCAAGAATCCAAAGAAATTACAGATATATTCTTGATGAGGAAGATCTAATGCTGGAAGCAAAGTTAATTAACTTCGCAGGAGGAGAAGCCTTTTCTTGGTTCACTGAGGGACATAAAGTATATGTTTTGGATGAGTTGTTCGTAGACAATATAGACAAGATCTCATCAAGAACTGTTGAGACATTAGAGGAGGGAAATCTTATCTTATTTAGAGATCAAGGAGATAAGGATTTTCTCAGAATGATAGCTCAAGATGCGATAGGTGAAAAAGAGTATGATTTTCATTTAAAACGGTCAAGAGAATGGAAATTAGCATTAGATAACTTAGGTGAGGGCATAAATCAAATCAAAGAAGTCTTAGAAAAATCGGGACTTAATAAGAATAAAGCTACCATTTTTCAATGGCTACACAACGAAGACTTGATAGGTCCACGGGACCTCGATGAAATTGATAAGGTTTTTTCTTTGGTTACAGATAAATCTCAATACAGCAGGTCAGATGATATTAAGCAATCGATCGAGATAATACGCAGTTCCCATCAATCAGCTGGTTTTGAACTAACTAAGCTATTTATAGAAGAAATAAAATCTCATCCTCCAGACTTAAGTCAAAGTATTAATGAAATAAACCTTGATTTAGGAACTGCGTGGATCGCTGAAATAGAAAACATTAACAATCAAGCAGAGAATATCGGAGCATCAAATGTAAATAGATTATTATTTTTAGAATCTTAAGTTTTCAATTATAGGTACCAAAAGTGTTATAGTTGATTCGCCAAAGATAATGGAAGTAATACCCAACAATTTAAGTAAAACAGGCTCAGAAGTTCTTACTAAAGAGTTGCTAGAAGAAGTAGACTGGCCTGAAGCAAGAGCTTTTTGGAGTGTCCACATACCCAATCATGAATATAAGCCTTGGAGTGAAGCAGATTTCATCGTTTTAACTAGAAGGTCAATTCTAGTTCTTGAGGTAAAGGGTGGGGTTAGTATTTCTAGAGATGAAAATGGTTCATGGAAATATATCGATAGAGATGGAAATGTTGTCTCTAGAAGGGAGAGCCCAATTGAGCAAGCATCTTCTTCTTCAACAGCAATCTTAAATAGATTAATTGACGAATTTGGATCGGAGATAGCGAAGAAATTTGCTATTGGTTTGGCTGTGGTTTTTCCTTTTGTTAATTTTAAATCTATTAAAGGCTATGAATTCGATCATAGACTTACCTTTGATAGTTCAGATTTTAATCACAATGCTTTAGAGAGATTTTTAAAAAATCTTGAAAAATATTGGATGGAACAAATCCCTGGACATTTCCGAGGAGCAAATGATTCTGAATTGAATAAATTAAGAAAATATTTCAGAGGGGAATTTCAATTATTAAGACCGCTCAAAAGCTACTCAAGTGAACTTTCAGGTCATATGTTAAAAGCTACTTCTAGACAACTAGATTATTTAGATTGCATCACTCCTAATAAGTCTGTGCTTTGCGAGGGGGGTGCTGGAACTGGAAAAACTATTTTAGCTATCGAAACAGCTAAAATTTTAGAACAAAAGAATTTAAGAGTAGGCTTTTTTTGCAGAAATCCAGAATTTGCAAACTATATCAGATCTTGCTTGAGCCCAACTAAAATAAGGACTATATCTTTGGATGACTTTAAGGGAGATATGGAGGGTCAATTTGATTCTATAGTGGTAGATGAAGGTCAGGATTTATTAAACATAGAAAATCTAGAAATGATTGATTCTATGCTTAAAAACGGTCTTTCTGAGGGCTCTTGGTACTGGTTTATGGATATGAACAACCAAAGTCATTTTTACCCAGATTTTGATCCTGAGTGTAAGTCATTTCTCGAGGGTGTTACACAAATTATACTAAATGAAAATTGCAGAAATACTGAACCAATTGTGAGTTTCACAAGAGCACTTACCGATGCTGATTGCGGAAGACCGGTAATCCAGGCTCCCGGAGTAAATCCGAAGTTAATAGGTGGAAAAGATTCCGTTAAGGATCAGGCAGAAGAGTTATCAAACCAAATACGGCAACTGACAGATGATCAAGGTTTAGCGCCTTCTGATATAAGTCTAGTAAGTTTTATGCAAAATGAAAAAAGTTGCATAGAAGATTTGAGTGGAAATTGGAGAGGACTAATTGGCAGATTGAACCATCGAGATCGAGATCTTGAAAAGATTGAATATTGGGACTTGAAGGGCTTTAAAGGGCAAGAAAATAAATGTGTAGTGTTAATTGACCTATTTTCCTTGAGTGAAAACTCTAGGCAAGTTTCAGAAATATATACTGCTTGTTCCAGACCTAATCATGCTTTAATTATAATCATGTCAAGTAAGGTAGAAGATTTTATAAAGAATAAATTATTGGACTCAGTTAAAAGTGAATAAATTTGACTACAGGGATCAGTTTACTTATTTTTTAAGAGACGAATTAATGGGTCCATTACTCGATAAGGAAGATAAGTTTCCTGCGAGAGGAGACTATCCTCCCGCAACTAAGTATTCGCTAGGAAAGCTTTATCCTCAAGTTCAAGAATCAGCTGCCGCTGGCTCTGAAGAAACTGAAAATTTAAATAATACCAATAATGCTGCTGGTGACTCAGACCCGCTAAGTTTAGCTTTTGAAAGCTTACAAAGCTCTTTTGGCATCAGTATTTGTGTGAAAAAAGGCACTGTACTTCAAGTTCAATGCAAAGCAGGAGTCTTCAAGAAAGAAAAACACGAAGGCATAGATTGGTGGAACAGATACACATTGACTCAAGGAACAAAAAAAATAGAAAAGGATGATTTCAATAAGGAAATACGTATTTTAGAAGATTCCGCATCCCTTTTCTTAAAAAAGTATACCTATGAAGACAAAGAGATTATTACTGTAAGTTTAACAAATATAAGAGAAACACAGAAAAGAGGTAAAAAAAAGTTTGTTCAAGAAGATGTTTTGTACAGAGTTTCTATTAACTGCAAGGCAATTGAAGGATCGATCATTCCTTTTCCAGTTTCCTTTAGATCTACGGATGACGATGAAGAAGATGAATTAAACTTCTTGTATAGACATAAAAAAATATACGCAAGCGGTCATGGTTGTTCAGTTAAGTGGAAGGAAGTTGAAGGAAAGATAGTTGCGTCCAGTGAGTTTATGCCTCAATCTTCTATGTACCGTTCTAATACGATGTACCCATCGTTATCCGATGATAGCTTCATATTGGCTAGTTTGTGCAAAAAAGAATCAACCAAGGAAGATTTAAAAGAGTTAATAAGTCCTTTTCTTGAGCATTACGAGAATTGGATAAATGAAGAAATTAAAATAATTCATAAGGAAGGAAAGCTTTATCCCAAAGCATCGATAGAGAATATCGTAAACAATCTGCAAAAAAATCTAGCTAGAATGAAGGAAGGCTTGGACTTCGTAACAAGTGATGGCAGCGCATTCAATGCTTTCAAGCTAGCCAATAAGGCAATGCTCATGCAAATGGTTCATGCAAAAAAATTAAAGGCTCAACCTAAAGACGAACCAGACTTTTTTTCTATAGATGCTTTTAATTATGATGATTATAAAGAATTTAAATGGCGACCTTTCCAGCTTGGCTTTTTTCTTTTGAGTGTTATATCAACTGCAAAGACTGATCATGCTGACAGAGAGACTGTTGATCTTGTTTGGTTTCCTACTGGAGGAGGTAAGACTGAGGCTTATCTTTTAATAATTGCTTTTGAAATATTTTACCGAAGACTGAATAATGAAGATGATGAAGGTGTTGTTGTTTTTATGAGATATACCTTAAGGCTCCTCACAGCAGACCAATTTTCAAGAGCAGCTTCGATGATATGTTGTTGTGAGGTAATTAGAGCAGAAAATCTTACTGCATTAGGAGAAGCTGAAATAAGCTTGGGATTGTGGGTAGGGGGTTCAGTGACTCCTAATACATATCAACAGGCTCTCGAGTCAACAAATGACCTTTTAAGCGATGACAACCCTGTTAATCCATTTATATTGAGTAATTGCCCTTGGTGCAAAACTGATTTAGTTCCTAAAGATAGAAAACCTGATAATTTTTATGGATTTCAAGCCACAGAAACTAGCTTTAAATTCTTTTGCCCCTCTTCCAGTTGTAAATTTCATACGAAATTACCTTTAAACATCGTTGATGATCATTTATACAAAAATCCTCCTACATTACTTGTAGGAACAATTGATAAATTTGCAAGACTTACTTGGACAGAAAAACCCGGTGTGTTTTTAGGTTCAGAAGAGAGTTTAAAACCTCCTAGTTTAATTATTCAAGATGAGCTGCACCTTATCAATGGACCTCTGGGAACTATAGCAGGACTTTATGAAGCTGCTTTTGATACTGTAATTAAGTCTCATGGAGGAAAGCCAAAATATATAGCTGCGACAGCTACAATAAGAGGTTCAAAAAATCAGTGTAAAAAACTTTACAACAGAAAAGTAAATTTATTTCCGCCCACGGGTAACAAGGCAGAGCATTCATTCTTTTCAACACCTGATCAAGAAGAACCTGATAGGCGTTATGTAGGAATAATGACTCAAGGACAATCAGCTTTTACAAGTACTATTAGAGTCTCTGCAGCTGCTTTACAGGCTATTAAGGAAATCGTGATAGATGAAAATTCACGTGAAATGCTTAAAGCAAGGGATTCTTATAGCACCTTAATGGTATATCACAATACTATTAGGGAATTAGGTAGAACTTTAAGTTTAAGTGCTGATGACATCCCAGATAGAATTTCTGCAATAGAGGATGATCCAATAAAGAGAAGAGAAATTGATCAATCAAATGGAATTAAAGAGTTATCTTCAAAAATTCCAAACAGAGAAAGACAAGAAACCAGAGAAGCTATGAAAATTGAATATGGTAACGAAGGCTTTATAGATATTTTGGCTGTTACCAATATCATTTCGGTGGGTATAGACGAACCCAGGCTTGGACTAATGGAAATAGTTGGGCAACCAAAGACCACGGCAGAATTTATACAAGCAAGTTCGAGAGTAGGTAGAGCGGACATTCCTGGTTTAGTTCTTGTCAATTATAAAGCAACAGATACTAGAGACCGCTCCCATTATGAGCAATTTGTTTCCTTCATAGACTCTGCTTATAAATATGTAGAACCAAGCAGCGTGACTCCTTATACATTACCTGCACGAGAAAGGGCATTGCACGCAGCACTTGTTATAGCCTTAAGACACAGTGACGCTCTACCATCAAACAATGAAGGAGCACACAGTTTAGATTTAAATAATAAGGGGCAGCTCAAAATAATCGATGATCTTAAATCTCGGATGTTCGGAAGTTCACCCCAAGACAAAGATGAGATTGAACAGCATATTGAGGAATATCTCTCTGAGTGGCAACTAAAGATCCAAGAAAATGGTAATACTCCTCTTTTATATAAAGAAAATGCACCACGTAAGGGTCTCCTTAAAAATTACTATAGTAATCGCGAGGGTTGGCCTACTCTACAAAGTATGAGGACTGTAGATACAGAGTCTGTGATTGATCCAAAATAATATGACTGAAATAGAAAGAAAACTCCGCACAGCCCAGTTAATCAGTCCCTCTGGAGTAGGGGCGATAGTAGATTTGGGTGGCAGATCATACATAGCAGATGATATTTCTAGATGGGGAGGAGGACTCCCTGAAGAAAAAATTCAGCTTACAAGATTGGAGCAAATACTTGGTGTGCGTTATTTTAGAATACCACCTGTAGCTGCTGAGAACGACTGGCAAAGTTCCCGAAAAATACGATATTCTTATTTTCCTAGATGGATGTTTTGTAGGAGGTGTAAAAGCCTAAAAAGGTACTCTCACAGCGAAATTGAACCTGATCAACCTCCACTTTGTTTTAGGTGCAATAAGGATACTCTTTCTCCAATAAGATTTGTTGCCGGTTGTGAAGATGGACATCTGCAAGATATTAACTGGGGTAATTATGTTCATATCAATCAAGATAATAATGAGCAGAGAATGTGCGGCAAGCATTCTTTAAAATTTGAAACACTCTCTGGAAGAGGGGGTGGTTTAGCAGCTAACCAAATTCGTTGTGAGACTTGCAATGCCACAAGAAACCTCCAAAAACTTCTCGTTGAACCAGTTCCAGAAAAATGTTTTGGTCATCAGCCCTGGGAATTTTTTAATGAAGAGCAGAGAGCAGCCCGCCAACCTTGCAATCAGAAGTTATCAGCCTATCAAAGAGGGGGGAGTCTCTTATATTCGCCAACCATTATCTCTGGCTTAGATATCCCAATTAATGAGGTACAGGCAAATAATGAAACTATCCAGAAAATACAAAATGCATGCAATACTCACACTCTATTTTACATAGTTACAGATAACAATAATCCAGCAGATAAAGAAAACTTTGCTAGACATCTACAGGATACCGAATTTCAAGATATAGATATTGAAATTATAATACGGGGAATTGATTTAGCCCTTGAAGAGAGTAATCAAAACAACGGAGAAGAAAATATAACTTTTGATCCCGAAGTTGAAATTGATGAAGAACTTATTCTTGAACCAGAATGGAAAGTTTTAATGGGACCAGGTCAAAAGCTAGAGAAACGGTTTTGGTCAGAGCCCTATGATCTAAACACTAGCAATCTAGAAGAAAAGAATCTTGCATTATCTAAGTTGATAGATCGTGTTTCTTTAATTAAACGTTTAAGAGAGGTAAGGGTTTTAAAATCTTTTACTAGATTTTATACATCAAAAGAAATTGCAGTTTGTAACCCTAGTGAACCCGGCATACATGCGCCTTGGTTACCTGCACTGGAAGTTATTGGAGAAGGAATTTTTATAAATTTCAATAAAGATATCCTTAATGAATGGGAACATGAAAACTTCGATTTTCTTCAAGATAGACTTAGAGAAATGATTGAAAGAAGAGAAAAATCTAATTACTCAAGACTTCCCATTCCTGATCCTGCATTTGTCATGTTACATACTTTAGCTCATTTACTTATCGGGCAACTTTGTTTTGATAGCGGCTATCAAGCTTCAGCACTAAGAGAAAGAATTTATTATAAAAAAGACGTGATGTCAGGTTTCTTAATTTATACAGCTGACTCAGATTCTGAAGGAGCCATGGGTGGCTTGGTCAAGCAAGGTGAAGCCAACAACTTAATGTCTGCTATAAATTCTGCTCTCAGGGGTGCTCGGTGGTGTTCAAATGATCCTGTGTGCATTAATGCAGGAGGTCAAGGTCTAGAGGGTCTTAATAAAGGAGCTTGTCATTCCTGTGCATTGATTTCCACAACGAGTTGTACTTTTCTTAACACTCTTCTTGACAGAGAATTGCTAATTGGAGACCAGGGATTCTTCAAGGATATCTTGAGTCTGAACTTTTAAAATCAATGAAAAACTTCCCTAGTTTTACTGATTTAAGCGAAGAACAACTTAAGATATATGATTACTCATTAGATATTCCTTTATTGATAACTGGCGGTCCAGGAACAGGAAAGACTGTGATGGCTTTGTGGAGATCGGCAAATGCATCAAAAAATCATAGGTGTGTAAGAATGTGCATGTTCAACAATACTCTTTTGGAGTATACGACCCCTTTTTTAGATCAACTGGCAGATGAAATTGATTCAGATAATACTACTACAACATCAACACAACACGCTTTTATTAGTTCTAAATATAAAAGCGCTTTCAATCAAAATCCACCTATGCTTGGAAGAAGCTTTGATTATGATGCCATATTTGAAGATATAAGAACTGCAAATAGTGAGCAAATTAGTTCATTTTTTGACGAATATTTCATATTAGATGAGGGTCAAGACTTCCCTTCAAGCTTTTATAAAATAATTGGAGAAGGGTGGCGTCAAAATAGAGAAGTATTTTGTCCGACCATTCTTGCAGATGAAAATCAACAGTTAACTGAAGGTCAGAATTCCTCAATTCAAGAAATTAAAGATAGCTTAGGAGTAATGGCAGAGATTGTTGCAGGTAAGTTTGGTGAAGAACACCTTACAAAAAATTATAGAAATCCAAGAGAAATAGCTTTATTTGCGAATAATTTCTTTGACTACACAACTGCCCAACCACCATCTCCTCCAGATAAATCTTCTGGAAGTAATCCAATTTATGAGAATTTTGATAATTTTGAGCAAATGATGAAAAAAATTATTGGTTTTTGTAATAATCATCCTCAAGAATCGATAGGCATATTAATACCGCTTATATATTCAAGCAGACCTCGAAAGCGTATTGCAGAGTATTTAAGAGACCATGGTGATGAGGAATTAAATGAACGTCTACAAACGTATGGCAAGCCAAAAGCACCTAATATAAATCATTCTCCTGTATTTGACGGTAATCAAATTTCTGTTTTAACTAAACAAAGCTCTAAAGGGCTCGAGTTTGATTATGTTTTCATTCCTCACCTAGAAAGTATTGAATTAGATGAAAACACAAATATTGTCAAAAGAGGGCTTTATGTATTGTGCACACGAGCAAGGCAAAACCTTTATCTCTATTCCGTTGAAAGTGAATACCCACCTGTAATGAAAGAAGATTTTTTTAAAAGGGCAATAGAGTTTATGGACCTTGCAGGCGACGGTGAAGATGATTCAATCGAAACTTCAGATACAAAATCTGTAGAAGAAATTCCCTTTGAAGCAGTGCCTTTGTCAGTACGAGATCGAAGTAAAGAATTTGACTCAGAGAGATTCTTCTGGAAAAAGATAGAATCAAATGGTGTTACCGAAACTTGGCATTACTTGAGCGAATTATCCAAAGATTACAAATACATAGATCTCATAATTATAGGCGGAAGCAAAGCTAAAATAGGTAATTATTGGAAGAAGTTGAGGAATGTTAACAATATAAACTCCAATTCATTCATTACGAATATGAAACCAACCATTGATGAAATAAATGGAGTCTATCAATTTCATAATAATAAAGGATGCGTAGTGACAATCAGAAATGCTGATGATATACATAAAAAAGAAGACTTTCCCTTGATCGTTCTTAACTTAGAGGATGTAGGCGGTGATACTAGTCTACAAAACGAACTGATTAAGGTATTAAACTCTGTGCAAAGTCGTATTTATTTACTTTACTGTCAATGGGTTGAAGGGGATCCAATAGATCCAATATCTTTGATAGAGCAAACCAATAATTCCAAAATGCTTCAAGATGAGATATGAAAAATAAATTTTTATATGCAACTCTTTCTGGAAGGGAGCTGCTTCACATGCTCGGCTCTGGAGCAATTTACAGTGATGATTTGACGGGTATAGATCTTCACGAGGAAAAAAAAACTGTTTCATGCAAGCAAAGGGATTCTGATATTTATCTAGATTCAATACAAGTACTCGTTGAGATTTCCCAAAAGTTCCTTGATCACTTAAAAGATGAAATGTTTAGAAAGACATCTTCTCATTACACTGTACCTATAATCCCCATTTATTTTATTAACGAATTAATTTTTAAATCCGAAGAAGATCGAGAGCATATTATCAATATGAATTTTGATAATTTAGACTTCGAAATTATCAATTCTTCAATCGAACCCTCGCTATTTACTGAGACTATTTCGTTTGATTTCAACAATACTCAAGAACTCACTGCGAGCTCTATAGAATTTTTTACTTTCAAAGTTACTAATAAAGTTGCGATAGATTCCATGGCAGGAGCAGTGCGTTCGCTTCTTTTGTATGCTGAGGACGAAATATTCAAAAAGAGTGATCAAAATAAAAAAATACTTGAATACATAATTGCCATACTTAACCTGCAATCTTCTTTAAATTCTTTAGGCGACTATCTAGGGCAAAATTTATTAAATTTTTTGAAGGAAGATAAATATCTCCCTTCATTCTCTGTGGATCAAATGATTTTCTTTTCAGTTGTTTCAAATTTTTCTTCAACAAATAATCAAGAAAGAATTTTAAATTATGATCTCGTTTTTGAATCTTTATCTTTCATACCAAAAAACCGTATAAACGCAGAGCAAAAAATTGAGCTTGATACATTTATTAACTATTTGAAAGATATATCTGAAGGAATAAAAAGTTTCAAAGATGAGCAATTAAATGATATCTCGAACGATAATTTTTGCCAAAAAGCTCTACTGATACTTTTGAGACATAATTCAATTAAAAAATTACAAGCCTATCATCGATTCTCGTACATGAAGGTTAATCCAGATTTCCCAATTTTAGCATTCTTTTTGATGGGACTTTTTCTGGGTTACGAGGCAATGTCTAACGAATTAAAGGGGGATAAAGAGCAGCAAAATAATTTCAGTCAACTTTTCTTAGCCCTGATGAACAACTCGGAGCCAACTCAGATTGTGGAAAATGGATCAAAAGTCTTTTTGGCACTAGCTGAGTGTAGGCTAAGTAAGAAGATTGATGTTTCTGAAACAGCTGTTTAGACTACTGAGGTTAATTAAGAACTGTGAAATTAAACTTCCTAGACTTATTTTGTGGAGCAGGTGGACTTTCTTACGGCTTAGAGAAAGCAGGATTAAATTGCTTGTTGGGATTAGATTTTTTAGAACCAGCAATTCAAACATTTGCAACCAATCATCCAAACAGCATAGGCGTTTGTGGCGATATACAAGGTATTGATACTTCTAACATAAGAAAAAAAATTAGAAACAAGAAGGTTCATCTGATTTGTGGAGGGCCACCATGTCAGGGGTTCTCAACTATAGGTAAGGGAGATGCTGAGGATAGCCGCAACCATCTATTTTTAGATTTTGTGAGATTTGTTAGAGACTTCAAACCAAATTATGTAATGATTGAAAATGTAACGGGATTATTGGCGCAAAAAAATCGGAATACCTTAGAGTCAATTTTTAAGGAGTTTGAGGCATTAGGATACCATTTAGATCTAAGGGTCCTTTCTTCTCATCATTTTGGAGTACCTGAAGCTAGAAGACGTGTCATTATTATTGGAAATAATCAAAATTGTGAAAATTTCTATCCCACAAAGGAATACAACAATTATGGAGAGAATAATCCCAAACTTAAGCCGTGCAGGACAGTAGGCTGGGCGCTTGAAAATAGACTTTATTTTTATAATAAGGCCCATAATCACGATAAAGAGAGTGCAGCTATTATGAGCAATATAGAATCTGCTAGGATCAATTGTATCCCAGAAGGAAAATCGATAAGGTATGAAAGAGATGAAAAAGCTTATTTTAAAGACGAGGAACTAAAGCTTGGGATTAATTGGAAATCAATTAGCGAGAAAAGATTCCGGGAGGCAAAATATCATAGACTCGATAGAAACAAACCATCTCCAACAATAGTGACAAACAGGAAAATGTATTTCCATCCTCTGGAGAATAGATATCTGACAGCCAGAGAAGCTGCAGCACTTCAGTCATTCCCTCCAAAATTTGTTTTTAAAGGCTCTCTTTCAAAGCAATGGACCCAAATAGGTAATGCGGTTCCTCCTTTGATGGCTGAAGCTATTGGTAAGTCTATAATCAAGATTCATAAAAACAAATCAAAAAAAATAAAACAAAGGACTGTAGATATAGATCAGGTTGCTAGTTATGCATTTAATTACTACAAAGATACTTTTGAGCATTCATCTTCAAGACAGATGGAATTAACCCTCTAGAATTTAATCTTTGGGAATGATTGAGGTCCTTTTGGATCAAGACTAAATGGAGATAAAGTCGGGCTCTTATCTAGTTTCATAATGCCAAAAAAGGAATAATGCCAAGGAGTAGGCTGGATTATAAAAGTAGATGGATCATTCTTATCAAGATGCTTTACAATTTTTAAGTGAGTCCCTTTTTCTGCTTCCTCTTTGCCAGTAGTTTTATTCACTAAATTAAAAATATCTTCGTAACAGTTCATTGTTACTTCCTGGTGATTTTTAAAAACTTTAAAAATAGATGAATCAAAATCTTCTGAAGTTTGATTGTATGTGCAGGCATCATTATCCTCTCTTGTAATTATGACCTCATCTATTCCACTAAATAAGAATTTGGAGAGTATTGCAGTTTTAGATTCTTTTCTCCCCTTAGACCTTTTCTTTCCGTCTTTACTCGTATTAGGTCCTTTAAGAGTTCTCCTAAAGTTATCATGCATTTTTGCTCTAAAACGAAAGTCTATAGTCCCATCAAATTCAGGAGTACCAAGTTCAAATTTATCCTCACCAAGGTGGTATAAGCCATATTTGCTTATTTGAAGATAATAACAATTTTTTGAATTATAAAACTTAGTCAAAGGTTCCAAAGTAAGAGGAAGATGGGGCTTATCAAAACCTCTTTGATCATGGTTTTTTTCATTTATACCAATGACCTTTTCTCTTTCTTTGTTCCATTCCCGTGATGTTAAATTAAGAGGAATGGCATTTTTGGGAACAAAGTCTTTATCAATGTGATCAATTATCTTAATTGAATCGAAATAGCTTGTTGTTTCGTCTTCTTTTGTCCATGACCATGAATCATTAGAATACTTCAAGCTCTGCTGACCCCAATCAGCACCAGCCGACTTACATTCAATGTTTAATGGTTGTTTGTTATGCATTAAACATATATCGGCTCCACTGCCTCCGCCAGCATTTGAAGTTCCTGGAAAAATGCAACCTCGCTGACTGCATAATTTAAAGATTTTGTTTTCGTATGCTTTTCCTTCATTGCCCATAGCTTATTAATTCATTTTGTCACCAAATTTTAATTGAAAGAAGTAAATTCTGTACGACATGATTTGTCGTTTTACAGTATAATATTGCGAGATGTCTGATGCTGTATTGAGGCAACTTAAGCTTTTAGAATTTTTACCAAGACAACCTAGAAAAATTTCACCTAACCAAGTCAGGGATTTACTCCTTGACTCTGGATTTGATGTATCTATTAGAACCATACAAAGAGACCTTAAAAACCTATCCTCAATTTTACCCCTGATTTGTGATGAAAGAGATAAACCTTACGGCTGGTCATGGCACAAAGATTCATCGGGATTAAATCCTGCAATGGATCCCATTGAAGCTCTAACCTTTTCGCTGGCTGAAGAGTACTTAGAACCTATAATGCCGAGCAAAAATTTTAATCGTTTGAAAATATTTTTTAGTAGGGCGCGAAGTGTTCTTAATGAAATGGATAAGAGTTCAATAAAACGCTGGCGAGACAATGTAAGAGTTATCCCCCAATGGCAAACACTTATCCCGCCTGAGATAAATGAGGCAGCTGAAGCAAATATCTACGATGCACTACTCAAAGGTAAACAGTTATCTGTAAAGTATTTAAAAAGAGGAGAACAAGACGCAAGTGAGAGAATAGTAAATCCTTTGGGTATAGTGTTACAGGGCGTTGTTCATCGATTGATCTGTACTATGGCTGAAGATCCAGAGACGCCCCGACACTTACCTATACATAGATTTGAAAGAGCTGTATCAAATGGAGAACCTTGTGTACAGCCAAAGAAATTTAATTTAGATGAATTCATACAAAAACAAAGTATCGGTTTTTTAGTAGATCATATGCCAATAAATTTGACAGCAAAATTTACTCGAACCGCAGGTTTTCATTTATCTGAAACACCAGTTACAAAAAATCAGAAATTAAGCATCCTAAATGATGGTAGTTATTTATTAAAAGCGAGGCTTCCAAATACTTCACAATTAAGATGGTGGTTATTGGGCTTTGGTAGTGGAGTTGAAGTTATTGAACCTAAAAACCTAAGAAATGAATTTAAAGAGATAATTAAAGACCTTAAAATTATCTATAAAGAATCACCACAAAGATGAATATAGCTCTCACAAGACTGCCTGATAATTCCTATTTATTAAGAAAATATTTAGATGAAAATAATATGTGCTGTGGCTTGTGTTGCTCAGTTTTTATGGACAAATATACTCATGAAAAGCTTTCGTCTAGTTTAGATGCCGTAAATACTTTAATTGATACAAGAAAAACAAACTTTAGCAACTTAGACTTTATTTCAAAGGGCAGGATTCTTGAAGATCTTCTAAACGAAATTAGATCAATAGATGTGTTTGACAACATTAACGCTTATAAATTTTCTAGACTTCTATTCCACTTAAGAACCTTCTTAACGGAACAATTCTTAAATTCTGAATTACAAGGAACGCATGCATTTAACTTAATGGAGGCTTGGAAGCTAAAACAAAAAGAACACCTAGAATTGGTTCAAAAAAAACAAGAAATACAGTCTTTTAGTAATGAGAGAAAAAAATTTAAGAAAAATATTTTTTTAAAAGAAAAAAATATAAGAAAAAAAACAAGAGATAAAAGAAGAAAAAGATTTCTTTTTATATTTAAACAATTAGATTCAGTAAATAAGCTGAGAGCAATCTTAAATGGCTTGGATTTTCCTATTAATGCAATTCCCGACAATTATTTTTTTAAACCTTCTTTGATGTTGAAATTCAAAGTTAAACAAGAATTTAATCAAGATGAAATTGAAGCATTCATAAAAATCTTTGGAGGAAAAATGAAAAATAATAAGAATAAGACCTATAGAAAGATTTTGAAGGTGCTCCTATGATGGATGAATATAGAATTTTGGTTGAAATTATTGTAATTTCTTTAGTGATATTTGGTATTTCATATTTTCGACAACAAAAAAAAGAAGTCAGTGATCCAGAACAAATAGCAAATATTCTCAGTTCGGAAGTTAGAACTTATCTGGCAGAACTATCTAAAGACAGCAACGAAAGCTTTCTCCAACTAGCAGACCAGAACTTTCAAAAGCATCAACTTATTGCACAAGAAAAATTTGATGCTGGCAGTAATAAACTTTCAAAAGAAGCTAAAACTTTAGTAGAGAGATTGGACAATTTAGAAAAAGATGCAGCACAAAATAAATCTGCATTTGATGCTATAAGTACTGACTTGGGAGAAAAGGTATCTTCTTTCTCGAATACACTTCAAGCTTGGACTCAAGCGATGGCAAGTAATAAAGTTAGAGGCGATCTAGGAGAAGAAGCTCTAGAAAAAATTTTAGAGGATTCCGGACTCAAATTGGGCACTAATTATTTTAAACAACAACAAAATTCTATAGATGGAGTAACAGTCAAGCCCGATATAGTTGTTCAGTTAGCCAATGGTGGAAACTTGGTGATAGACTCTAAATTTCCATATGATGATTTCAAGAGAGCAGTTGAAGAATCAGATTCTTCAAGGCAGGAAGATCATTATAAGAAGCATGCTGAGGCTGTTTTGAAGCATGTTAAAGATCTATCAAGTAAAAATTATTTTTCTTACCTAAATAGTTCACCTGAATATACTGTTTTATATCTTAATAGCATAATCTACTACTACCATGCCTTAAGAAAGATCCCAGATTTTTTTGATCAGGCGAGGAAGCATCGCGTTATTATCGCAACTCCAGAAATTCTCATACCTCTATTGTCAGGGGTCGTTACTCAGTGGAAAGAGCATAAAGTAATGGCTGAAATTGGTAAGGTCCAGAATGAAGTGACTGAGTTACATGGAAGATTAAAAACTTTTGTAGGCCACATATCTGATATCGCTTCTGCGCTGGGTAATGCAGGTTCTAAAGTCAATGCTGCCCTTTCATCGTTTAACTCACGTGTTTTACCTTCTATCAGAAGAATAGAAGACTTTAGCCAGCAAACAGAAAAAATAGAAGATTTGACCATAGATCGGTCACTAGAAAGTCAATACAAAGATTAGGAAAGAGAGGTGAGAGCTTAGTGACAGCCCTTTACCCGATTTCTTGGCAAGCCTTTTGTCTTAAAAATATCTTTTTTCAAACGTACCCCTATTTTTTCTTCTAAGTTCTTTGCATAAGATCTATCCGGTCCGGGATTTTGAAGGTTAGGGGGATGAAAGAATCCAGTAACAGAATAAAGGATTTCGACTCCATAATCTCTCGGATGTCGACTTGCAGTAAAATCATCATTTTTGTGCTGTTTATATCTCTCTTCGAAACTAAATTTGCTTTCTCCAACATAAATACCGTAATACGGATAGCTAGGATATTTCAAGAGAATAGAATAAAGGGAGTGTTTTCCAGATCTGTTGGGATTAAATTTCATTTTTTTTAATTCTTTCCTTACAGGATAAAGCCACTTAATAGGTTTTAATTCAAATTCTTGAAATAGAAGACTCATTTCCTTCCTCGCAGCAGGATCCTTGCGATGAAATCCTAATTCAGTAACAATCAAAGAAGGTATTTCTACTTGAAGATTTTTAAGTTCTTTTTTGGCTATCTTAATAAGGGATTCTTTGCTATCTTCACGAAAAGGGCGGATATCTAAAAAACGCCCCTTTTTTTGCAGTATCTTTTTATAATTATTATCTTCCACTATTCTTAATCAAAAGTATTCAAATAAAAATTACCATAAATTAACCTAAATGAAGAAACAAGCTTCTTTCGATGAAATAAAAGATCAAATCATTAAACTTTTACAAGACAGCAAACAGAATTTTATCTTTTTAACTGGCGCTGCCGGTACAGGAAAGTCCACTATGTTGGAGCATATTAGAAATCAGCTTGACTTAAAAAAAATGATCGTTGCTCCAACAGGTGTGGCTGCTCTTAACATAGGAGGAAACACTATTAATTCAGCTTTTAGAATAGGATTTGATACTATTCCAGAAGTTACAAAGTCTAAAGACCCAAGATTTAGAAAATTACTCAAAAATTTACAATTATTGATTATTGATGAGATATCTATGGTTAGAGCTCCTATGTTAGATGCTATTTCTCAATCCTTGCAAATCCATAGAAATAGTTCAGAGCCTTTTGGAGGAGTTAAAGTTCTTGCTTGTGGAGATTTATTTCAACTACCACCAGTAGTTCAAAATCATGAAGAAAATACAATCTACTCAAAGTATGATTCAGTTTATTTTTTTGACTCACTAAGCTTTAAAGATATAAAAAACCCAATTTTTTTTGAACTTACCCAATCTTTTAGACAGGAAGATGATGATGTTTTTTATGAATTATTGAACAACATAAGGCTTGGAATTAATCTTGAAGAAAGCGTAAATAAAATAAATAAGCATTGTTACGATCCAACTTTGGAGGTTGAACCCTTCATGACCTTAACTTCAAGAAAAAATAAAGCCGACGAAATTAATCTACATAAACTTTCATACAACGACAATGAGGAAGAGATTATTGCTTCTAAAGAAAAAGGTGAACTCAAAGAGAATGATTTACCTGCTCCTAGAGAATTGAAAATCAAAAAAGATGCTAAGGTTATGTTTATAAAAAATGACAGTGAAGGAAGGTGGGTTAATGGCACTATCGGTACAGTCGCCGAATGCTTGGATAAAAAAAAGAAATGTATAAAAGTAAAGGTAGATGGCCGCACTCATAAAGTTGAAAGAGAGGAATGGAAGAAAGTCAAATTCACTTATGATGAAGATTTAGATGAAATATATGAAGAAGTAGTTTCATCTTTTAAGCAATTTCCCTTAAAACTTGGATGGGCTGTAACTATTCATAAAGCGCAAGGCTTAACATTAGAAAGTACATCTATTGACTTAGGTGCTGGTGCTTTTGCAACAGGACAAGCATATGTTGCATTAAGTCGATGTAAAACATTAGATTCTCTAAATCTTGTAAGGGAATTGAAAGTTTCAGATGCACTAGTCGACCCAGACATACAAGATTTTCATTCCAAGCATTTCAGCTAGTCACTACGACACATTTTGGCGTAACCTTTCGATAGAGTAGCCATATGGAAATAAAAGACTTAAAAGAAGAGACACGAATGAAAATCTCATTTCCCGATGAGAGTGAAATCGACGAAGATTGGAAAAGAATAATGTATACAACTCATCACTTGATGGAGTATCTTCTCGATCTGGGACTTGATCCTGAAGAAATTTATAGAACCATCATGTTTATGGGGCTAAAAAGGTACTTCACAGAATGCAAAGATCTTGAATGTGCTCGACAAGAAGCCCAGATTTACCTAGATGTATCTCTAAATGATGAACACACAGATAGAAAAAAAATACAAGAGAGTTCTGGTGAGCATCCAGATTTCTTTTCGACTTTTGTAGATTCAAAGTTGCCACCTACTCAACAATGAGTCTAGAAATCCTGATTTTCAGTTAAATTAGATGATGATTGATTAATAGTCTTTTTATATAGTATGAGAATGAAAATTTATTCTTTCTTATTCTTAGTGTTTTCACTATCAGTAAATTCTTCTGATTCTTTAGAGGATGAAGCGGTAGAACTATTACAAGCCTACCTGCAGGTTGACACTATTAGTCCTCCAGGAAATGAATCAAGGGCAGTAGATTTTTTAGCAGAGATATTTGATGCTGAAGGGATTGAATATGATTCTGCAGAAAGTGCACCCGGAAGAGGAAATATCTGGGCTAGAATAAAAGGAGGGGACAAACCTGCTCTTATTCTTTTACATCATTCAGATGTCGTTCCGGCTAATGAAGAGTATTGGGATTTTGATCCACTTTCTGGAGAGATTGTAGATGGATACATACAGGGAAGAGGTGCTTTGGACATGAAGGGGCTAGGTATAGCCCATCTAGCTAATTTTCTTAAAATCCATAGATCAAATAAGCCTTTAAATAGGGATATTATTTATATAGCTGCGGCTGACGAAGAATCGGGTGGAGAATATGGAATGGGATGGCTTGTAGAGAACAGACCGGAAGCTTTTAAAGGAGCTGCATTGCTTTTAAATGAGGGAGGTAGTGGGTTTAAATCCAAAGATGGAATTGTATTTAGTATTGAAGTAACTCAGAAAATTCCTGTCTGGTTAAGGCTCAATTCTGTAGATCAGCCCGGTCATGGCTCTTCACCGAGGACAACTAGCTCAGTTTCAAGAATAGTAGAAGCTCTAAATATTATATGGAATAGTCCTTTTGAGCCTAGAATCATACCCGAAGTTAATCGAGTCTTTTCAGATAGATCTGAGGGCCTAGAAGAACCTCTTAAAAGTAAATATAAAGACATAAAAAATATGATCAGTGATCCAATCTTCATGAAGGAACTTCAAGAATTCTCTCCGTCATCTCATGCGCTAACCCGAAATACTTGCTCGCTAACTAGAATGAATGGCGGTGTAAAGATTAATGTTGTGCCTCCAACGGCATGGGCTGAAATAGACTGTCGAATATTGCCGGATAATAAACCTGAAGAATTCATAGAACAAATAAAAGATCTCATAAAGGATACTGGAGTTGAGATAGAACCTCTCATGCTAGGTTTTCCGGGCTCATCTCCTACCAATTCAGAACTTTATTTAGCAATTGAAGATTTTGTCAGTACGAAATATCCTGGCTCGAAACTCTCACCATCTGTAAGCACAGGATTTACTGATAGTAGATTTTCTAGAGGCATAGGTATAGCCAGTTATGGTTTTAATACTTATATTTATGAGGGTAAC
>MDTE01084033.1_pt1 | contig 25151 bp, 5 predicted proteins | sample 811231 | NCBI WGS metagenome assembly MDTE01 (sample SAMN05326651, study PRJNA326480) | marine metagenome | isolation source: seawater | place: Indian Ocean: Red Sea | collected 2010 | reverse complement strand
GATATCCAGCGCTAGATGTATGCATAGTAATATCAGAATTTTCACCATCAATAGTTAATGTCCAAGTAGAATTACTACCATTTGTCACAAAAGAAGTATTTAAAGAATTACTATATGCGGGTTGTCCTAGACCATTATTTATACCAACACATGTAAAAACACCATCTTTATTACTAAATACATATATATTATGTAATTCTAATGAAGGAGATGGACCTGCCCAGCTTGTTGACGGTAAAGTAATACTGTTAAGTCTAATTTCATTATTATCTTGCGCAGAAGTAGGAGTAATATCATCATTAAAAACACCCCAATTTCTTATTAAAATTGGACGAGTAGAAGATTCAAACAGCGAATTCAAAGTAAATGTTGTAGCATTATCCGTCGAAGTGCCACTATCCGCATCGATGAGTGTTTCGGGCTCGTGTTGAGGACATGCAAACAGATTAGAGTCTGGAATAACTATACTTGGCTCAGGTTCTGGTTCTGGTTCTGGTTCTGGTTCTGGTTCTGGTTCTGGTTCAGGTGCTACGTATGATTCTGGCGCATCATTTATAATAAACTCTCCATTCATTTGTGGATGAAATGTGCAATACCACAATAATTTGTGATTATTTAAAAATGATTGCATAAATGTTAAATTAAACGATTGATTACCAATAATACCATATGCTTTACTACCAGAACCATCCAAAATAATATTTGTATTTATACCTTGTAAGTCAGTATCACTAATATAAAACGGATGTAGAAGATTATTTAAGCTTCCATCAATATATGTTCCATCATCAGTGCGTTTAAACGTATATGTATATCCAACATAGAGTTTTAATGGACGACTAATCATAATGGTGGCAGATGCATCCTCAAAGAATTCATAATATGGTATTTGCGGTTCTTTTCCAAATATTCCAGGAATTGCCTTAACATATATAGTCAATGGTGCATCGGCTCCATCAACTAGTAATATCCACATTCCAATATTAATATTTAAAGGAATATCCCAATTAGATTTATCAATATAAGACCAATGGTCACTTTCAAATTCATTTGATTCACCGAAAACAGCATCGTGGCTATCTTTATGATAAGCACCAGTATGTAATGTTAAGTTATTTGGATTTATATATTTTTTGCCATCAATAATTAGTCTATTATCACATATATCAACAACGCATATTTGGTTGAGTGATAAATCAACCATTGGGTCAATTAAGTTATTAACAATTGTATTTATTGATTCGCCCGAAATTCCAGCAATCATATATCGACCTTGAACATTAATTAGTTTGGACATATATATAATGATTACAATAAAATTATAATTATTATATATATATATATATTGATTTTAGTTAAAGTTATGTTTACATTATTTATTGGTTTGGAGCATTATTTATAATAAACTCTCCAACCATTTGTTCATGAAATGTACAATACCAATATAATTTATTACCTGATAAAAATGTTGATTTAAAAGTTAGAATTATTGATTGATTACCAGTAATACCATTTGATGTAGATCCAGAAGTAGATAAGCTTATGTCATTCGCAATATATGGATAACTGTCGCCATCTCCAATGAAAAATGGGTGAGTATTCTTATTTAAGTTTGTGCCATTATGAGTTCCATCATCAGTACGTCTAAATGTATATATAGAATCAACATTTAGTTTTAATGGACGACTGATTAATGTTGTAGCACTTGCATCAGTATAAAATTGATACCATGGATGTTGAGGATTTCCTCCGGTGCCGGGCACAGCTTTAACATATATTATTGAGGGGGCATCAGCACCATCAACTATTAATATCCACATTCCAATATTAATATTTAAAGGAATATCCCAATGTGAGGAGTCTATCTCCCCCCAATGATGATTTTCGAATCCTTGAGCTCCACCAACGGTTACAGCGTGACTGTCCTTATGATCTAATGCAGTATGTAATGTTAAGTTACTAGGATTTACATGTGTTTCATTAGCACACATATCAACAACATATACTTGATTTAATATTAGATTTTTAGTTGGATCAATTAAATTGTTAACTATATTATTAACTGTTTCACCAGAAAGACCAGCTATCATATACCAACCTTGCGCGTTTATTAGATTAGACATATATATATATATATAATTGTTAAATTTTATATATAATAATTACCTAAATATTTAATTATTTAAGATAAAATATTAAGGCCTATTTAAATTTCCAGTAGAATCTATTGCTGGTGGTGGTCCAGGTGGTGGAGATCTTTGCATATGAAATTTTTTCGTAACAATTGTTGACACCGGATTTGTATCATAATAATATAAATTTTCATCTGGAAGAGGATTTATTATAAATAAAGTAAAACTTTGAGGATATACAATACCATTATTAAAAGTACCATCGCCCCTTATTGAATATCTAGATGAAGTATGAGAATCATTGCGATAATTGGTATTATGATTACTAACATAAAATGGGTGAGCTGAAGCATCTATTAACGGGAAAAAATTGTAAAAATGCTTTGTTTTTAGAGTTGTAATTCCAGAAGATGATGGACCTTGTTGTGCTGGAACAAGTTTTGTTATATCATTATAAAAGACATAAGAATAATTCTTAGTAGAACTATTATAAGATACATCAACATATATATTTGTCCAGTTAATATCTGTAAATAAAACCTGGATTGGATCATAAATTATAGTGCTAGATTGATTTATGATAGATTCTATAATTCGGAAATCATATTCTAATTTATATAGCATTTTATATATTACATTGCTTGGATTATTAGGATCTTCATATATCGATTTGTCAAACATATAATGATTTTTCAAAAAATTCATAAAACTTACATATATTGGTTGTAATGTGGATGTTAATTCATATAAATATTCGAATGCAGTTTGTGCTTTATTATAAAGGTCTGATGTGTGTCTTAATGTTAGACACATTGTTTCTTCATATAATGGTTTATAATTTGGTTCCTGTTTTATATATCTAAGTATTTTTACAGATTGTTCAGGTGTAATAAATGTATTACTAACATCTGATAATTTATACTCTTCATTAGCTAAAGTTTTACCAGTAAAAGCAGTTGCTGATGGATCTAGTAAATATTTCATAAAACTAGATAATAAATGCATAATTTGTGTTGTGTGACTATAATTATATTTTAATAAATTATATGATAGCTCTTCTAATTGCTGATATTTAATATCTTCTCCAAGTCGCCGATTAAATGTTTCGAAATTATTCGTAATTTCTATATTTTTTGGTGAAATACCTATAGATTCTTCAAACCAATTCTTATTTGATATATTCACATCTTCTCTGGTATATCCAGATTGCATAAAGCGTCCATACCATCCATTCATTGTACAAATGGCATCATTTCCTAATAAGCCTAAACATTCATGACCACCCATTCCTGTAAAAATACTATCTATTAATTGCGAAGAAGAATCAATATTATTAAATGAAACAATAGATGGTTTACTATTTGGAGGTGGTAGATATTCTGGAAAATCTTCTAACAATCGAGGATTTCCTTCAACAATAGATAATTTGGTCTTATATTCAGAATCATTATTATAATCAATTGCTAAAAACTCATCAGGATATAAATTTTTATGTGTAACATATTGAGATAATTGATTTATATATTTTTTATTATGATAGTGTGATGCACTTAGCCAATTATCTGCACTTAAAGTGCTTTTGGAATCAAATATTTGTTCTTCTAATCTGCGTGGTGTGAAAGGGAGCACCTTCAGCCTCTGTGTGTTTTCTGCGGCACGTTCAATCCGCATGTAATCTAATTGAAAATCTGGACGAGGTGAGCCTGACATAAATCGAGTCTTAGCCTGAGACCATTCCAAAGCCTCTTGTGATTCCTCGCTGGGAAGCATACCTCGTCCATGGGCTTCAACCCATGCTTTTCTTTCTGCAAGAGTGTGTGAAGGTGCTGATGCTGAAAATGAAACTTCAGTAGAAGATTCAATGGGACGATGCATCAATACTTCACGCTGTAGATTGGTGGACCTACCTCTACTTAAAGGATGATTTGAAATTAGATTAGCATGGTTGATCTGCTCTGCTCCACCAATCATTTGCCAATGTGATACAGCGGCACCTTCTAAATTTCCCTGCATTGAAACCCACTCACTCACACGCCACTCATTATGAATTGATTCACGTAAAAATGGATTGAAATTATCCCTCTCGGGGACCTTACCTAGAACTTTAAATATTTTAGGAACTCCTTTAACAGCATCTTGCCACATGGTTTCTAAATTTTTAAAAAATTCTATTAAATTTGTAACAGCAATAGAGTCCATATAAAGCGCCGTGTCTCGCGGCCGTGAGATTACTGTATTTGATGGAATAGAAAACCAATCATCTAGCTGATTAATATGGAAATTACTTATCGCTCCCTGTGATGTTTTATAATGCTTAAATAATCGATATAATTCACTATGCATTACTTTAGACTTATCTAATAACTTTTCAGCAGCAGCTAGACTAAGTTTTGATACTGTTTTAAATCCTTCCTTTATTGCTCTAGAAACATGTGGTAATGTAGTGCTCATATTTTCTATCCATAAATGAAGTGGTTGGCTTATAATATTATTTGTATCATGTAATACTCCATTGAATAAATTCCCAGTAAAACCATATAGTTGTTTTACAAATTGTTCCCATTCTTTACTGTTTGGATATATAGGAGTTAAAGCTGTTGCTGATAATTTATTTGTTATACGTTGTATATCTAGTTTCGCCGTATTATGAAATCCACCAAGAAAACCAGTGCGGCTTCGAATTGCGTTTTCGACAAAATCAGGTATTTGATTAGTTGGATGGTCTGCTGGTAATTCAGGATTACGGAGTGGCAGGTTATTTAAACCAAGAATTTGTTTCTTTGTTTCTATAAAAAATGGAGGAGATGGTGGTGGGGATGGCGGATATAATGTTTTAGGCTCACTACTTTCAAAAGTATTCATAATACGATTTTTTGATGCTGAAATAAATACTTTCAATTCATTACCTACTTTTCTAAGAAGAGCTATTGGCTTATCAAGTGTTCCAAATCTGGCTTGTTGAGTAAAACCCGACATTATTAAATAGATTTTATGTTTAGTTGCATCATTTAATCCACTAGTAATATCATCAATATAGCTGGAAAAATTAAATCTACTAAAAATAGGTTCAAGTATAGATCGAGATGGTCCAAAAAATAAATTTTCAGAAGATTCAACACCATAAACTTCGATTCTTTTAATCGTCTCTATAAATATATCCTTTAATTTTAAAACTTGATCGATTGTTTGTTTGGGGGAATTTAAATAAGTAGTGATTCTACCAATATATTCTCTTATATAACTCGTTGTAACAGTCCACTTCATTTGAAGTTCTATTATAGTTCTCTCTGTTGAAATAATTGCTGTTTGTAGTAATTTTACCATATTATTAAATTCAAATATAACACTCGGCGATAAAGTATCTAGACCATTACTTTTAATTAGTTCGGGAATATTATGTTCGTCAAGGAACTTTGATATATCTTTAAGTTGATCCATTGCCCGGTTTTTCCATGTAAGGCCTAACCTTTTTAGTGAACTAACATTATTAAATACACTTTTGAAATAAGTCATTATTGAACCAGTAGCATGTATTTGATTTAATAAATTACCAATTGTTGCAACAAGATTGTCCCATGTATTAGTTGCTAAATCCCATCCTCTAATTAAACCTTTTTCATCATGAAAAAATTCGCTTAATTTACGCATAATTTCACTTATTGATATACTGGCAAATTGTGAGTTTGTATTTTTTAAATATAAAAAGGCTTTTTGTGCTGGTATTATACCAAAATATGTTATAAAGGCAGCGTTAAGTGCATTAATCGATTCACCTAATTTTACAGTGTTTGTTACAATACTAGTCATTTTTGGTGCTATCCAAAGCGCAGCTCTAACTGAGCCAGTTTTAGCTGCGTATGCTGGTATTGCTACTGGTGCAGCAGCACCGCCGGTGGCACTGACAGCAACTATAGTAGCAGCAACGCCAAGCATATCAGCGATACCCATTAATGTGCCAAATCCAAATTTACCATCTGAACCAGAAGACTTATAAAGTAAATCTGTGCGAAAATCAGAATCATTATTACTGGCTAAACGTCTACCAGAACCACTCCAAGGTATTATATGACGGGGAATATCATTGTTTGATAGCTCATTAAAATGAGAATTATATAAATAAACAAGGTCTATTGGTAATTCTGAAATAATATCAGTATCACATAAAGTTATTGAAGATGTCATATCATAATTTTCTGGATAGGCAATTACATTACTAACACTAAGTAAATTTATACTAGTGTCAGCAGTCCCAACAAAATTTGGTAATACATAAATTGTCGAATAAGTTGGTGTATCTGCTTCAAAAATTGATAATGGATAATTTTCTATTGGATACATACTGTTTTCGTCAATACTTTTCATTGTCATCGTAACCGAATTACTAGTATCAGAAAAAGTCCAATTATCATAATTTGTTATGCCATCTTGTGGTATATGAGTAAAAGAGGTATCAAAATGTAATGTTATTTTACTAATTTTTGTATCAGCATGACATTTTATTTTAATCACTCTCTGGAATTTTTCTTGTTTACTAATTACCATTTTAATATCCGCATTTGTTCTGATTACATTTGGATTGTAATAATCATAAGTATTTGTTCCAGCATAATTATAACAAATATCATAACCCAGATCTTCTAAGCAACCAAGTGTTATTCTACTAAGAGGAGTTGTTCCAGTTATAGACGACGAGTCAATCCATCCTCCCATAATTTCATTATGCACTCCAGGATAGTCTTTACCATTTATATTTCTAGTATTATAAGTACTATTATTGTGATAATTGAATCCATTAAATAAATTATAATTGTTATCGTTTGCTTCATGATGAACACCAACACCATCTATTAATCCAGATCTTGGATTATTAGGAATAGTTAATGGTATATATGATAATGATAGATCAATAAAATATTCTCTATATGCATCAACCCCTTTTTGACCAGTATACCATAACCCAATATTATCAGAAATATCTTTTCCGTATTCATTAATTGTAGTATTAAATGTTGTTAAATGTTTACTTCTTAATAATTGTATATTTCCAAGACCAAAAGCATGACCGATTTCATGTAATAATATATGATATAATTCTGATCCACCTATATGTTGTTTATTTTTCATCTCTTCCATTTTATCTATATTTAAATTGATCCATCCATTGTCTGGATAAAAGTTGTTACTATCAGTAGAATTAGGATCAAATTCATTTATTTGACATCCAGCTTTACAATAATATGAGCCATATAATCGAGTAAATGATAAATTTATATGCATAACTCTATCCAACGGACCTGGTGTATGTGTTATTATTTTATCCCATTTGTCAAATGCATTGCTTACATCATTATAACCATAAGATGAATCTCCTGACCATATATCTAGTGTAAATGCATTATAAGTCTTTGAATAAGTGGGCGATATGTTATGGCTATCAGAATTTATATGAGAATAAGAATAATTGGGATCATATAAGTCTGCTTTATTATAATTAACTGTATAACCTAAATCATCTAATACACCTATAGTAATTTTACTAATCTTAAATGTTTGTTTGGAGTTAAAACTATTAAAATCGGTCATTATTTCCCCCTTTAAATAAAAATAATCTTTACCATCAAAGCTTCTTCTAGACTCATCGCTTTTCCCATTATCCAAATTAAATTCATTATGATGTGGCGCTTGTTCCATTGGTATTCTAGTTAATGAAACATCATTAAAATAATTTTGATATTCACTAATTGCATGTGAGGTGCCACTTGCCGGACCAGTATACCAATATTTAAGTCGGTTATTTTCACCCTGTTCCGTTAATGGTAGGAGCAGATTGGCGAAAGCAAATACATGACCTAATTCGCGAAGTAACATAAAATATTTTAATGAAACACCATAATTATTGATTGTTTTTTTGTATATATCTTGTATATAAATATTTGCCTTTTCTATACGATTTCTGTATATGGTATGACTATTAGCTGTCCTAGTATTTCCATAGTATATCTGTATTTTAGCATTTTGCGCATAATGACTTGGTAAACTTATAATTATATCATCCCATTTTTTAAATGCCAATAAATCCTCGGTTGATAATATGTAATCATTAAGTAGGTGTATGGTAAATGTTTTATATTTAAACCTGGGTCTAAAGGGTGGAGGCCCATTAAACGGAATTACTCTTAGTGGCACTGTTTTTCCAGTAACATTAAATGTTCCAGACATACTAGTCTTATATCGAATATTAGTGCAATAGTAATGTATTGTATATGAATTAGTAAAACTACTAGGAATTATTAAATTGAATGATTGGTCTCCTATAATTCCAGTTTCATAATCACCATCACCAAAAATAATTAAATTGGCACTTTTATTATTCCAACTTAAATCACTTATAAAAAATGGATGTCGCTTACTACTATGATCCATAACAAAATGATATAATTTATTAACGTGTAATGTGGGTGGTCTATCTAGAAAATTAGTTCCATTAATAGAGAATTTATATTTATAAATAATATTTGGAGAAGATGCACTTATATCTACCTTAATATAAATTATTTGATCATATTCATCTTGAGAATCAGGTAATAATGGAATACTATCTATTGTTCCTATTGTATTTGATTGATCATAATTCCAGGTTGAATTGCCATTTGGGTAATATATTTTAGGATTATTCTCACGCGAATCATCACCTGGATCCATCGCAAATACATCTAAGCTCATATTTAAATCCTTACCATTCGGTTCTGGAAATTTACCAAATGTATCCGGAAAATTGCCTGTAAAATGTATTGATTTCAATTTATCACATGTGTGAAATGCTTTTGTTCCAATAGAATCAATATTGGAAGGAAAAACTATTTCTGTTAATGATTGACAGTTATAAAATGCTGAGTCTTTTATTGTTGTAAGATTATTATTAGAAAAATCAAAAGTTATAACTTCTAAATTAGAACAATCATAAAAAGCGGATGAATCTATTGTATGAATATTTGCTGGAATTTTTATATCTTTTAAATTAAAGCATTTATAGAATGTTGATTGTCTAATAATTTCTATTGGTGAATATCTATTGTAAAAGAATACGTTTGTTAAGCTTTCACAGAGCGCAAACGCATCATATTGTATATTACTAATTAATCTAGGAAATACAATATTATCTAAACTCGTGCACGACATAAATGCTTCCACGTTAATAGACGTCAATTGAGAATTTGATAAATCCGAAAATACAACATTTTTTAAAGCGGTACACGAAAAAAATGCTCGCAACCCTATTTCAACTATTTGTATTCCAATATTAACATAATATATATTGTTTTTAGATAAATCTTTCAGTGAATGATGAGGTTCTAGGTTTGAATGTTCAATTAATTTATTGTTAATTAACTCCGATGTTATAGATAGAGTACCATATGGAAGATATAACGGAATATAACTGGGGTCATCAAAATAAATTCTTGTTTTTATTTTATTATATTCAAAATAACCCATATGGTTCATTGGATTTTTAATAATATTAACACCATGTTTTATATGTTGTTGTATATAACTCATATCCAATAATATAAGATTATTCAATTCGTCAGTAATTTGTTCATATGATGGTCTTGATATAAGATAATAATTTTCATATAAGTTTGCTAACATATTAAATTTAGGTTGAATATTTGATACTGCATTATTTAATTCAGATATAGTATTTTTTATTTCGTTAAATAAGTTTGTTGTATTTCTTAAAGTCATTAGATTAAAATTTTCATAATTAGCACTACCAGCACTAATATCTTGGGGTGTTCCTATATGATACCTATTTATCAATTCAATAATACTTCTTGCTTGTAATTCTGTTAGTTCTATTTCCGAATTACTTGCATTTTCAGAAACAACTAAAGATATATCAGAATAATTTAATATACCAAACATTATGCTTGCTAATGTATCCATTATACCTCCAATATGCTCAAATGTATAATTTGAAATATTATCAAAACCATTACTAGTCATAATTTGCACTTCTTCCATTGTTAATGATGATACTCCTAGTAGTAGTTGTGCACCTTTTTTTCCTCAGAAGTTGTAAAAGCCCAATCTTTTATATATTTAGATGGATACAAATTGTTCCTAATGAAAACACCTTCTATTTCATCTTTACTAGTAATATCATAATTACTAGCGTTTAATCCTGAAATCATTGTTCCGTGCCATAGTCCGTTTTTAATTGGATTGGTATTTATTTTGGCTTTCGCGGCATTAATACTAGTATTTAATGAATTAGAAATTTGTGTAATAATACATCGTTTCATATAGGGTGAAATAAATCCTTCTAAATTTACATATGGTGGATGTATTTGTTTTATATTTCGTGCAGCTATTCCGGGAGATACTTTTAATTTACCATCTTTCCTGGTTTCGTATAAGAATTTATCATCATTAAGTTTTGATGGCCAATTTTTTCTCCAAGGGGGCCATCTACCAACCGGCTCTTGATTTATATCAGGATTAGTTTCAATTTCAGATCTAATTCGGGGCATCCATTTTTTTTGACTTTGACTATCGAAAAGGGGTCTACCAATTTGCGAAGTATATATTCCAATGTCTTCTGCTTTTAGGAATAAACTTTCCAAATCATTTTTATATTTATAAAGAAAATTCACCCATGATTTACTATATCCGGGCATTACATCTAATTCAGATGTTAAAATTATATTATTATTATTTGGAATACCTTCCCAAAAGATAGGTCCAAATTTTGGATATGTAGCTGTTGTATCATCATTTATATCAAAATCAGGTGGAGCTCGCGAATAATCGATGCCATAAGTAGTTGTTTTCTGCCAATATTCTCTGTATTTATCTAATACCGTTAATACAGAATTTACATTATATGATCCGTCAATAGGATTAGCAGATTTTGTTTCCTGTGCAATTTTATAAATTACTGACCGTCTAGCATACATATTAGCAGCCGCTTTAGATAATCTAATTCTTAATGATTCTATAATAAGATTACAATTAGCTACTGATGTAACAGCCGAATTATAAGCAATAATAGACCTAACTGATATTGGTAGTGATTTAAGTGATAGAGAAATATTTGACTGTGATGATATATTTACAATATCTAGTTTTGTAATAATAGTTGATAAATTTAGTTTATACTGTAATAATCGATTAAGCCATAATTTAAGACTTCTTTGTCTTTCACCAAAATTTGTAAAGACATTTTTCCAATATATTGTCCGTCCACGTTGTCCAGCTCTTAGCACAATACTTTCCTGAGAAGGAGAATGAAATAGAAAAGGTGCAGGAATACTATATTTATCAAATAAATCTGACATTATATCAATAAAATTATCTGCTTCTGTAATCGCTGTTTGACCTAGTTTTATATTTCCTATTGATGGATAATCATTCATAATAGTATTTATATTATTTATAGATCCTCCGAAATTTTTATAACTTTCCTGTGGTAATTCATCTAGACGTCTTAATTCATCTCCATGGTCTTGGCGTCTATGGTATCTATTTTGACCAAATAATCTTGCTATATTATTGCCAGCCTGGCCTGCTCTTCCTAATACGCGCAGTAATAGATTGGTTGGTTGTGCTATCACTTGATTCACTTGTTGTGCTAGCAGAATTCCATTATTTATAACATCTATTTTTTCCTTAATATTCGGCAACTGTGCCATTAATTGATTAATTGTATTGTCAAGTTCTGTTTGGTAAGAAGATAAATCATTATTACGATCTTGTATTTGATCTTCTAGTTTTCCGAGCTGTCCATGCACTGCTTCAGTTACAACATCTATTATATCAAAATTTTCCATAATATAGTTAGCTTCATCTATTTCTCTAACTTCACGCTGATATCTACTTCTAAGCATATTTATCTCCATCCTGGTCTTAGGTATTACCCGTTGCAGCCATTTTAATTGTTTTAAATCAGCATTTAAGGTATCTATCATAGTTTTAACAGTCATATAGTCTTGAGATTGTTGTGCTGATAATGGATTCGTGCTATAAAAATATCTTTCAATCTGAAAACCTTCATTTATTGTTTCTTGTAGGACGGCACGCAGATCACTACTCGACATGCTGTCATCTTGCATTAAACGTCTTCCAGGTAATGGTATTTCATTTAGGCGTCTTAATTCAACACGGTATGGTAGTAAATGTGGAGGTATCATATCCATTCTATTTCTGTTAGTTATAAAAAATTTCCTCCATATTAGATGAAATATAGGTTTCGCAATATATTGATTACCAAAATTTCTTAATATAGAACCAAATGATGACTTTAAAATAGCTAATAGCTGATCTGACAATCTTTCGGTAGTCATCATATTACCAAATAACTCGATTATCATATTTTTCAATGTAACTATTATTTGTGTTATATGTGGCTTTAGTTTTTGATCTTCTTCAAGTGCTTCCTTTAAGCTTATATCTACTCTGGTTAACCTTTCTATTTCTGCTTGTTCTTGTTCTCTTTTTTCACGGTATCGGTCACTCGGCCACGGCTCCCCTGGAAAAACTGCGCGAGCTGTTTCCTCATTTGTTCTATATCTATTATTTGCTTCTTGTAGTCTAACTTCATTTGCCCTAATATCTTCTCTCGTTTGTTCTATTTTGTATTTTATTTTTGATCTTATATATAAAAATCTTGTTAGATAATATGTAAGTCTAAGCAATTTTATTTGTTGTCTTATATTATTTATATTTATACTGGGAATCGCCTTTAAATCCAAGAACCATTGCGGTTCTGGCATAACATCAACATCTTTATTTATTGTATCACTGGTAATAATTTCATCAGTGACCAGAGCACCACTACCGAATGTTTTGTATAACCAACTCCAAGCTATTCTATCATTCAATATGGTCGACACTGATGATGCCCAGTTCAATTTCCAATCTTCGACGAACGGCCCCGCGTAAACCACGCCTCTAATTTGTTCCAAAAAATATGATTCATCAAGCCATAAAGAGATATGGCCTACACCACCAGAAGCGGCAGAGCGAAAAAACTTCCCAATAACAATTAATATACCGCGTATACTGTATGCATCGTCGTTTGTAAATTCATCAAGCAGTTCCATAATATTTGGAAAAAGCTCAGTATCGTCGTGAGAGGAGACTATGTTATCAGTGACACCTCCCATAAATGTAAGATCAATCTCAGGATCTTGATCTGGTCTCGTGTTAAATCGGCGCCTAAAACGCGATTCTCTTTCCTCACCAACAAGTCGTCTACCCGCCATAGTTATGGGTGGCATATTATTCATCTCCTCAGCTGTTATCATTCCTATTGTCGCCGGTGATGTAGTAATATTCATATTTGACATGGCAACATCAGGGGATCCTACCAGCATTAAACCCATAAATGTGGCATATGTGCTATAGGATATCAACTCTTTACTAATTATTGGATTTCCAGTTAATTGTTTGTCAGGCATATAACCAGCTTTAATATTATTTTGGTATACATCATTTATATACAAATAATTATTACCAGACCATTTTGGTATAACAGTTTCTTGTAAATAAGTAAAATCTCTAGGTAAATTCGGAACAATATATGGAGTATTTATCAAAACAAAATTTGTAATATTAAAATTTTGCGGATATGAAAATACATTTGTTACATTTAATAAATTAATACTTATATCATTTGGTAATACATAAATAGTTGTCCACTCATTTGAATAATAACTGCTATCAAATTTGGTTTGAATTGGATTAGCTTTTGATCCTGATTCATTCATAGTCATTGTAACAGAATTACTTGTATCGACAAAACTCCACCTACTAGCATATTGATTAAATGATATTTCTTGAGGTACATGAATAAATGAAGTATCAAAATTTAAAGTAATTTTTTGAATTTCAGTATTAGAATATGTTTTCATTTGTATTTCTCTAATTTTCGGAGTGCCGCGCCTGATTATTAATCGAATTTCCGCAAAGGTATTAATAAGAAATGGATCATAATAATCATATCGCTCATTTTGCGATTCATCATAGTATGATATCTCATAACCTAAATCTTCCATACAACCAAGCGTTACTCTACTAAGAGCAGGCGGTCCAAACTTAAAAAATAACTCGACATTTACTTTACGATTTTTTTTAGCCATTAATTCGTTATATAAACCTGGATATTTACCAGTATGAATAAAATTCTTTCGATTTAATACTAGCAAATCAACTTTTGATGTAGCATTAGAATATGTATTAGTAAATAATTCAGTATTTTTCAGAAGTTCTATATTATTAGAAAAATGATAATATATTGGTTCATGCCAATCACTCCTATTTTTAATTATTGGTATATATAATAATGTTTGTTCAGCATAATATTTTTGATATTCTTCGACTCCTCGATTACCGGTATACCAATAATTCTCTTTGTTTTTTGTGCTTATATTAAAAATTAATTCATTTCTTTCCCATACAGTTGGTATGCCAACTCCAAATGCATGAGCTATATCTTTAAGCATTATATAATATAATTTTGATTTACCATTACTTTCGAGTTGTTTCATTTCTGGAATTCTTAAACCATTTAATACGATGGTTGCCTTTTTATATCCATGTCTTCCATTTGCATTAGACGGCTCGTATGGCTTTACTCTACTATAAAATTCACGAATATTATTCATCCTAGAGATAACTACAACTATCTTAAATTTTTCATTTTCTTCAAAATAAGGTGGCAACTTTGTTATTATATTATTCCATTTATGAAAAGCACCACTAATATCATCAAATGTTATTAAATTCGAATTAGTTGGATCGTGAAAATTTGTAATAAGAACATCGAAATGATTAAAATAATAATTTTCCTCCGCCTTGGTTTTTGCTATTGGAATATTAGGTTTATCGAATTTAGTATTAAATACTAAATCATTAGCTATATTAAGAGGATTAGAAGATATTGGAAATGGATCAGCTTTATTATAGCAAATATCATAATGTAAATCTTCCAAACAACCAAGTGTTATTTTACTAATATATAGACCTATTGGAATTGTTGTAAAATTTGTCATTATTTCTGATGCTAAAGAGTATAATTCCTTCCCGTCATAATATCTAATAGTATTATATGAATCAACCCAATTATAATTAACATGATTAAATGATGTTATATCGTCCATTTCTATTGGTATTCTATCAGTATTAAATGATAAATTATCTGGATACATTAATTTCAGTTCACGAATTGCTGCTGAAGTTTCGGGGCCTTTATATAATAAATTTGAAGAACCATCTATTTCAATAAAACCATTTAACGCTAATGATTCATTAAATGCAAAAATATGTCCAAGAGCGCGAAGTAACAACCAATATAATTTTGATTTATTAAAAGATTGATCTTTTTGTGATCTTAGTAATACTGGTTTACTTATTAAAATAATAGCGTCTTTAACATAACTATATGGATCAATATAACTATTACCCAATATTCCACTATTTATATCTAATTCATTAGGGTGCCAGTAATTTATATTGCTAATATAAACATTTTCTTCAAAATAATTATTTTCTTCAATCGAAATTTCTATTTTTTTATCTGTTGGATAATTATTTGGTAAATTTAATAATATATCATCCCATTTTTTAAATGCATCATAATCATCATTTGATAGTCTGTATTGCGTGTTATAATTTAATAATATTATGAATGTTTTGTATGAATAAGATATTATACTCGGGTTGGGTCCAGACCATGGTGGAATCATAAATCCTTCATTTATTTCTGAAATAATGAATTCGCCAAATATTTCTTCGTTATTAGTACAAAAATAATTTACAGTGTCGAATCGGGTAAGACCAGAATTACTATGTAATTCACCGCTATCGATAACCATCTCAAAATGTTGATTTCCAATGATTCCGCTATTATAACTACCGTGAGTATAAAAAATTATATGTCTACTTTCTTGATTCCACCCTGAATCACTAATATAAAATGGAAGTGTAACATCCTTTTTACATTTAAAACTATACATTTTATTTGGTTGTAAAATGGGCGGCACAATCGAATCTACTAAATTATAGTCAACTGAGGTAAATGTATATTTAGGAGGAGTTGTCTCAGTATTAACTCCAACATATATTTCATAATCAAAAGATACAATAGAATGTAGAATTGGTAAAAATTCAGTTATTTTAACTTCACAGTTATCAATAGTATTTATACCTGACCAGGATGAATTTTCTCCTGGATAATATATTGTTGGTGGAATACCAGAATAACTAGAATCAGTAAATACTTCAGGGAAGCAGTTATCTATAATAGCATTACCACTAAGTTCTCCAAGCTGTATTGGTAGATTTCCTGTAAAATATATTTCTGATAAATTTAAACATTTATTAAAAACATATTTATTTATTGTATTAAGTAAAGGGGGTAATATTATTTTTGTTAATTTACTACTGGTAAATGTATTTTTTTCTGTATAATCATAAAACTGTTTAGGACCCAGGTCATTTAGGGGTATGTTTTCATCATTATTTATATAATATATAGATTCTAAATTTGAATTTGATATATCGTAAAAATCTATGAACTCTAAATTAGAACAATCATAAAATGATGCTGTTCCAATATATTTAACTGATGAAGGTATAGTTATTGATTGTAAACTAATACATTTACTGAATGCCAATTCATTAATCTGATGCAGTTTTGAATTTGATATATCATAAAACTCAATATCATATAACTGAGAACAGTTATGAAATACACCGTAATTCAAAGTAACAACTTCTTTTGGTATAGTTATTGTTTGTAATTTTTCACAATTAAAAAATACATCATTTCCAATATATCTTAATTGTGAATTATCTATATTATTAAAATATACATTAACCAACAATTTACAGTCAAAAAAACATTTATGCCCAATGCTTAAAAGTGAATCTGGTAAAGTTATAGTTTCTAATTTTGAACACTTTTCAAAAGAAGATCTTCCAATAGATAAAAGTAATGGTGGTAAGATAATACTATTTAAATTTATACACCCTTCAAATGCGCTTCTCTCTATTGATTCTAATCTTGAGTTTTGTGGATTACGACAACTAACGGTAGATAAATTAGAACAATTATATAGAGCGTATTGTCTAATATACGAGACATTATTTCCTATAATTAACTCCTTTATATTGTTCTTCGATATATCGTTAAATGTTGATGATGTTATCTCTGTAACATTATAATTAAAAGAATTATCATTAGTTGTTACAATAATTGTTAAATCATTTTCTTTATCATATGGTCTGCACCAATAATCTAGATCATTAAAATTACTATAACCACTATAAAAAGATAAGTTATTATTTAATCCACTTCTACCTGTCATCCAATTGTTTAAATATTGAACGTAACGAACATCCAATATTGTTGTATCTATATTATCTCTTATATATATATTGGTATTTGATACTATATTAAATGAGATGTCATAATTATAAATAACATAAGAGACATCATCAATTTCTTTAACATTATTCATAGTTGGGGAATAAACATTTGCTAAATAGTTCAACATATATTGCGTGTGTGATTTATCAAGACGATTATCCGATGAATCGATATAAATATCAATATATGATAGATCTGTTGAAGTCATATATATAATAATAATAATAATAATAATATTAGTTATTTATTATTATTATTTACTTATCCCATATCAGATGAATTTAGTGGGTTATAATATTCTGCTTTACTATAATCTACTCCATAACCAAGATCTTCCATGCATCCCAATGTAATCCTACTAAGAGGTAAAGGATAATTAATAGTGTCTGACCAACCACTCATTAATTCATGATCTAACCCTGGATGTAAAACTCCATTATAATATCTATTATTGCTACTAACACCACCTTCAGTTCCCTCCTCTAAATGTACACCTTCAGTGCCACCTCCACCATCATTTTCAATTGGAATATATGTAAACGATGCTCCATTAGAAAAATATGTTTTATATTGTCTAATGCCGTTATAACCAGTATACCATAATGTTCCACCATATGATATTTGTAAATTATTAGAACTAAATAATGCTCCTAAACCAAAAACATGCCCCATTTCATGAAGAAACATATAATAAAACGTAGAATAACCACCGAAACGAATCTGACTTTTTAATGATGTAATTAGACTTTGATTAAAAGTAACTGTTCCTTCTTTAATTACATATTTAATATTTGAAGAAGATCCATTATAATAATAATCATCTATCTGTGTATATCCAAGCGTATTACTATCCATTGGTCCAATATTAATATTTATTTTCAATTTTGTATTACTAGTAACATGGGGTGATGGTAAAGAAGTTAGAACGCTATTCCATTTTTCAAAAACAGCATAATCTTCATTATCAAAATTATATGATCCAACAGATTGATTATATATAGTAAAATAATTATATTCGGGGAAACCACTATTATTATTACTGCTTTCTTCTGATTCTGGTTCAGAATTAAAATATGGCATTTCCCATACAAATATATTATTAGTTGGGATATCTAATGTTTCTATTGTCTCAATAGAATCTCCATCTTGATATCCAAAATATGTTCCATCATCTGCTAATGCTGCGTATATTTTATTTGGTTTAAAAGTGCTTTTTGGTAATGGAATTTCAATTGTTATAGAACCCATTGATGTTAATGGTGGATTATTAATAATATACACATTACTATATCCATCTACACCTCCAAGGTTTAATGTGTAATGTTGATTTGGAATTGAATTAATTATCCTTGGCATACTATTTACTGACACTCTACTAACAGGATAATATATTATACCATTAATATTTATTTCTGTTGTAGCAGTAATAGCACCAATCGTTTGTGCTTCATTTGGATTTTTTGTTAGTTCTATTATTGCCGTCCAATCATAAAAAGTTCCGTCTGCTTCATATCCTGTTCCATTTAAATTACCAATATTTTTAATTACAAGAGTTAATGAATTTTCAGAAATATCATATATAGAACCATCTATAATAGTATATTCGGGAGTATTATATTCAACAGCTCGTTCTGTTTCTGGTTCTGCTTCTGGTTCTGGTTCTGCTTCTGGTTCTGGTTCTGCTTCTGGTTCTGGTTCTGATTCTGATTCTGGTTCTTGTTCAGGTTCTGGTTCTGTTTCTATTTGAGAAGAATTTACTATATATTCTATAATCGAAGGAAAATTAGAATCAAGATGATCAGGTAAAGCATGCCCTGAAGTGTTACTTATTAATAGATTTTGTTCATCAAAATAGTTTGTTAAATCAATTGATGTTTGATAAAAACCATAATCATTTGTTGCTGCAAAAATTAAATGTGAATTTGTTAAAGGAATAGAATTATTGATATTTTCAACTAAATCTAAATTATATATTGGAAAATAACCACAAAATAATAGCATTTTTTCGAAATTTTTATTTTGTTGACTTACTAATGGAGATGTTATATATGCTAATGCTATTGCCACTCCTTGACTATAACCTAATATTGCATAAAAAGGCCCATTTGTTTCAACAAAATTAGCCAAATAATTTATTGATGAAATTGCTAAAGTAGAAGTAGTAACTATATTACCTTGTTTTCCATCATTTAACCATAAACCATTTGGATTTGGAGCATCCACAAATATAAATTCATAATTATTATTTAAATTATTTATTAAATCTTGCATACCTTGTTGTTGTGAAAATACACTTCCATTTCCACCGCCACCATGTAAACAAAGAATTTTTAATTTTTCCGGTTCAGGTTCTGGTTCTGATTCTGGTTCTGGTTCTGGTTCAGGGTCTGAATATATAAAATTTTTACTGCATATTAATCCAGATACTAAAGCTGGGAAACTAGTGGATCCACCCCATGCATTTGGTAATACAGAATTATCTGCTATATATAAATTATTATAATTATAAACTTTTTGTTTTTCATCTACAATTTCTCCTATCCCACATGTTCCATGATAATGATATATTGAATCTGCTACTTGTTTTATATAATCTTTTGTTATACTAGCAACTTGATCTTGTGAAGGATTAATTCTTGTATATCCATTTGTTTGTAATATTGCATCATTTTTATTAAAAGCATCTAATAAATATTCTAACATTTCATCTTCACGATTACCATAATAGTCTAATGATATATCTAATTGATCAGTTTCAGAATTTAATTTAACAAATCCGTTTCCCGTTAAATTTGTTGATAAAGCGTGTGTTAATACTAACATATTATTACTTCCAGGTATTCCAGAATAATATGTTTGCCAATTTAAAGAATTATCTCGGCTTTGTAAATGATTTACGATATTATTTTGATTTAAACTTAAATCATCTTCCAAAACATAACTTACATTTGTTACTGTTTCTGTAACTTCTTCATCTGGAAAAAGATCACTATATAATTGACTGCTTTTTAAATTACTAGGTAAATTATTATAATTTATTGTTTCATTTAATTTTTTACCATCCAGTTCAATAAAATTACTTTTATAACTATTCCATCTACTATTGGAATGCCAGCTTGGATATCTCAATTCCCAGTTACGATAACGACCTCTTAAAATTGCAGAACTTCCACCAGGATGATTATTTGCCCAATTTGTAAAATCATATACTTTATTTTGATCTGAGCTATTTACATTAATACCAGTTGCATAATATACTTCTCTCCCGGAATACTGATTTATTTTACCTATATTTGTTGTATCTAAAACAAATTCAGGAGTGCCTGAAAATGGTTGAGTTGTAGTTGTTGTTGTTGTGGTTTCTACTCTTTTTAATTTTCCATATACAACATTAAATCCCAAATGATCAAATATTTTATTTCCACAATCTATACCACTTCTTTGTAAAATTTCTGGTGTTTTTATTGCGCCAGCAGAGAGAATTAGATTATTACTATAATATTTATTTCCACAATTATCTTCAATAAACTTTACATTACTTCCATCAAATGTTATTTTCTGTATTTTTTTTCCATATTGTATTTCTATATTTGAATTATCATTTATTAGATCTCCTAATAATAATCTACTATTATTTGATAAATCTGTTGAATAAACTTTGTTGTTATAAAGTGATATTCCTAAATCATTTGCAGAATTTTCTAATATTGTTTTAATGTTATTCCATCCCTCACTCGGTATATTTTCTTGATAATTATATTTTTTCGCATTTGTTATATTTGATAAATCTGCAAAATAATTGTTACTTTCCCATTGTTCATAATTTTTATTAATATTATCAATATATTGTAATCCAAAATGTAAGGTTCCACCACCTAATCCTTTACCTAACCATACAGTTTTACTATTATTACTTTGAAATGCATTTTGAAATGAAGGATCATTCATTGCTAATTGCCAATTACTTGTATTATTATAACCTTTATTTTTATAATCTTCAAGTGTATTTGAATTTTCTTCTAATAATAATATTTTTTTATTAGGATTATATTCATTAATTTTATAACTAGCCATTATTCCTCCAGGACCACCACCTATTATTATAAAATCAAAGTAATCTGGTTCTACTTCTGGTTCTGGTTCAGGTTCTGCTTCAGGTTCCATTTCTGGTTCTGGTTCCATTTCTGACTCAGGTTCCATTTCTGGTTCTGGTTCTGGTTCTGAATAACTAGCATATAATATATAAATCTCACCAACAGTCTCGGTCATGGTTGGATTATAAGTTTCGTAATAAGATAGAAAATCTGGAAACAACACATTTAAGTAAGTAATGGATTGATTACTTTTATCAAACTGATAGGCAGCCCAACTGTTTTGTTTATATAAAACTAAATATGCATTAGAATTTAGATTTTTACTCATTGCAATTTTTATTAAATTTATTTCCGAATCGTTCAGCGACCCAGGAATTTCAAATAGGTTAGGTAATGGATTAAAATCAGGTTGTTGCATCATTTCTCTAGCTTCAGCTACAAAAGTATTTGATGAAGGTTGAAAATTAAATAGCCTATAATTTTCACCAATTTCATATACGTCTGGTTGTTGTTGAGATTCTGCTTCTGCTTCTGGTTCCATTTCTGCTTCTGGTTCCATTTCTGCTTCTGGTTCCATTTCTGCTTCTGGTTCCATTTCAGGTTCAGGTTCAGGATTAGTTGCAATTGGAATATTTATGTATTTTTCATCTAGATTTAATAAATTAAAATTACCAACTGCAAAAGAATTATCATAAGAAAAGTATTTTAAAACACCATTATAATTATTAGGAATTGTAAAATTTATACTTTCTTGATAAACAATACCACCATGATAGGTATCACTATTACTATTAAATATAATTCCACTATTATTTTCTCTCCAACCAGTTCCAATTTTAAATGGAGAATCGTAATTTTCATCTACTCTAGTAAATGTATATGTATTACCCTTTCTTAGTGGTAAACTTTGATTTAAAGTTAATCTAATATAATTGCTATTTAATGGTTCAAATATTATTTTATTATATGAAAATTGATAATATGGGTTTTCATTATGTGGATTATTCAATCTAACATAAATATTTGATATATCTGGATTATATTCAATTAATCTATTTAATGATATAATTTTACAAGGAGTTCCCCATTGGTAAATACTCATTATATGATATTGGATTTCTAATAAACCATACACTTCTGTATTATGATTTTTTAAAGTATTATCAATGTCACTTTGTGGAAACGGTAAATAATTAATTCCAGAATTATCAATTAACCCATAAAATCCACCTTCTAAATTATTATATATTATTTTACCAATAAAATTAATAAATTTAAAATTTTGTAGACCCGAAATATAAGATGCCAAATAAATTACATCATTATTATTTATTTGAGATTCACTTTGATTAATATTTGTAATATAATTATTTGTTGGTAAATCAAAGCCAGATATATCTAATAATCCAGATGCTAAATGAACAATATCCGCTCCAGAAATAATACCATCATTATTTATATCACCTTTTAAGAACATATATATATATATATATATATATTCATTATTCCTATTATATTATATAGTTATTAAATATTTTTCTAAATACATAATTCACTATTATTTTCATGGTTAATCATGAAATTAATATAATTAATTATAAGGGAATGGTTCTGCAACTAGACCAATTGGAGCAAGATTAAATATATTATCCACATATTCAGGTCTTGAACCAATTTGAATGTTAGACCACCCCAGTTGACCTTTTATATAATATATTTTTGGTAAATTTGGACATGAATTAATAATTAAATAATTCATGTTTTCTACGTATGAGTCAAGAAATATTATTTCTTCTACTTTTAACTTTGGTTAGATTATTAAAACTAAATGAATAAGAATATGGGTTACCAGCATATGTATTAATTTTATTTAAAATAATATTTTTAACATTTGTAAAGCTCTGAGTCGATGTCGCGATCGGGTTTTCAAATGCAAGGTTACCCAAGTGCTTAACATTTCTACCAAAGAAAATAGATTCAATTATATTAGTAGAATCAAGTCCTGATGCACCGGGATTTTTGCCAGCGATATTCATTCCACTGAGAGAACCACGATTTATTAAATGTCCAAGTTGGAGTGCGTCTATAGAATATTTCTGATTGTCATTTGTATTAAAAATAGTATTTGAAACGTCTGGCGGATTTGCTAATAACATCTCCTTGTAGTTTTAATTTATTCAATGTATTCATATATATAATTATATACTAAATTATTTAATTATAAGGTATTGGTTGTGATATAATTTGTCTAGTTATTTTATTACTATCTTGATCTTCTTTAGTAACATTAAATGTTAGTGGCCACCCAGATTTACCTTCTGCATAATATATATTTGATACAGAATGATCTCTAGTATGGTCGCTCGTCGTTGACAAACGGGTGCGCGTGTCGTCCGTGTAAACCTTCGGGAGTGGATAATCAAATATATCTTCTAAATTCAGAGGAGTGGTGGATCTCTCGTGATCACCGTATCGGAGCGAATCTGTCTCGTTATATAGAAGAGGAACGTCACCAATAAATATTATACGAGTTAATGAAGAATACGTAAAAGTATGGTAGGTCTCATCGACCTTCGGATATAAAACCATGTTTGGAAACTGCCCAACAATTCTTGTTGGTATAAAAGTATCTTTAAAATATATATTTCTAACATTTTCGGGAATAGTTATTTTAGTCAATTTTGGTGTATTCTTAAATAACTCGTTTCCCATTTTATCAACATTTTTTCCAATAATAACATTTTCTAAATTTGTATAATTATAAAAGAGATAATTCTTTATAGTGTTTACATTATTCCCTATAAATACAGATGTAACTTCATCTTTTTGTATACGTATATCAGAACCCCCTGTTTCTGTCGACTTAAATAAAGCTTTATAATATGATAAACGAGAGTCAATATCATAATTATTCAAATTAATTAAACGTATATCATAATTGTCATTTGAATTATTTTTTAAAATGAAAATACTATTGGAAATGTCAGGTGGGTTTGCTAATAATATTCTTTCAATATTTTGAATATGTTTGTTGAAGAAACCATCGTCAGCCTGTTGACCAAAATTCTTATTCGCCCATTGTATGTTATCATTTGAAAGTGATGATCCAGAAACATCTTGATTATACGTAACTTTAAAATTATTCCACCGGGTATAAGATATATAATGTTCACGGTCAGAATAATAATATTTATATAAAAAACATATATTTGGATCCTTATAAATATCAGCAAAAATATATGCGATTAACCCACTATCATCACGACCCCAAGGTGCACTATCTATAATATTCTGGGCATCTTGGCTTGAAGAGTCTGATTTCTGAATAAAATCAATAGTAGATTTATCACTCAAGAAATTTTCTGGCCATAATTCTGGAAATTCTAACCTACTATTATTTATATTAAAATAAACTGTATATGGTGATTTATCTGTATATTGAGAATCATCAACATCTGTAGAGTAATAATATTGATATATCATGTTACCATT
>MDTE01087878.1_pt1 | contig 25158 bp, 22 predicted proteins | sample 811231 | NCBI WGS metagenome assembly MDTE01 (sample SAMN05326651, study PRJNA326480) | marine metagenome | isolation source: seawater | place: Indian Ocean: Red Sea | collected 2010 | reverse complement strand
GGCGCGTGGCACGTGGCACACGAAACACTGGCGTCGGCTGATAGGCGCGGGTCGAAAAAGAGCCGCTTGCCCAGTCGAACCGCCGCGGGATCGAGCGGTTGGTGCGGCTTGGGCAGGCCCAAAGGAACCGGCGCATGGTAGCCCGCGTTGTCATCGAGTAGTGGGTCAACTCGGCCGCTCGCCGGTGCGCCGGCGAGCAACAGAACCACTGCCCCCAGCCATGCCATCCGTTTTGACGGATGGCGGAGGCGGTAGGGGTGCGCTGACATGGCTTTCGGGCACGCGTGGGGTGCCTAGCTGGAGCCGGCGATGGGGGCAATGTCGGAATGGCGCCAGGCGTTGGCCGCCGCGGCTTGTGTCTCCTCCGAGGGGATGCCGAGCGCCCGTTGCGCTTCGGCCAGGCCCTGCAGGGACCACCCGTTGGCTGGAAAGTACTCCAGATCCTCGGTAAAGGCAGCGGCTGCCAGTTCAGGCTTACCGGCCGCGAGGTAGGCGGCCCCCAGCGCCTGGCGGGTTGGGAAATGCCAGTGCGGCGGCTCCGCGTACGGTAGAGAATCCTGCGTGGCGACGGCCTGCAGCAGGTGCTCGATCTCGCCATCGCGGCTGCCGTTAGCCCTGGCGATACGGGCCTTCACCAGCAAAGCGGCGATGCTGGCAAGCTGGTCACCCAGGTCACCCTGGCGGGCCATCTGTGCCCGGAACCGACCCTGGGCCACGATGTCGTTCATCGCTGCGAGTTCGCCCGTTGCCCGCTGGACGTTACCCAGGCTGGCAAACGCCATGCCGCGAGCATAGTGGCGCATGTAGGTGGCGATGATGAGCCCCGATGGCGGCTCTTCGATAGCCAGGGCCTCCTGCCACATGCCGAAACGAACGTAGGTGTACGCGGGAACTGCCAGGTAGACCTGTATGCCGCCCATCTGGCGCGCCATGTCCAGAGGAACCTTCTCGCGGAGCTTGAGCGCGGAGCTTACGGACAGGTCGAGCCGCCCCTCCATCATGGCCGAATACCACAGGAAGTGAATGTTGTGCGGGTAGTAGGCGGCCGGATAGAACCCCTGGGCGTTGCATTGGCTGATGTAGTCCTCGTCCGCCAGCGCGGCTTGCTCGTTGGCGATCACCGCATCGTGGTATCGCCCCACGCGCAGGTAGATGTGCGATGGCATGTGAACGAGGTGGCCCGCTACTGGAACCAGGTCGCCCAGCCGGTCCGCGGCTGGTTCCGCCAGTTTCGGCGAGAATCGCTCCATCAAGTGGATGTACAGATGCAGCGCGCCTGGATGGTTGGGGTCGGCTGCAATGACGGACTCCAGGGCGCGGACTAGAGCCGGCGTGCGCGCCCGCGGGTTGCCGTCGTCGTCCCAATAGTCCCAGGGGTATGTATCCATGATCGCTTCGGCGTAAAGGGATTGTACGTGCACGTCTTCCGGATACTCGGCAGCTACGTCTGCCATGACTTCGGCATAGTCCAGGTCCATGGCGGCGCGGTCGTCGCCATCTTCGCTGTAGCGGTGATCCAACGCGTCGATCAGCGCCTGCTCCAACTCCGATTCGTTGGCCCGCAGTTCGGTGGCCCGGCCAAGGGCCTCCCAGGCGATAGGCACATCCTCCGGCGCCATCTCCTTGTTGATGTTGGGACCGTGAACCAGGGCCACGCCCCACCAGCAGATACCGCAGGAGGGGTCGAGGCGGGCTGCCTCGCGAAACGAGCGTGCGGCTTCTGCGTGATTGAACCCGTAGCTCAGGGTGATCGCCTGATTGAAATAGGCTTGCGCCCGGGGTGACTTGGTGGTGATGGGAAAATTAACGGAACCGATTTTGTCCAGCAGTGGTGCGGTGCTGACTCCGTCTTTCCCCGTCGGGGTTTGGAGACCTTCGGCCTCAGCACCTTCAGGCGCTTTTGCGTTGCAGGCGCTCAAGATGGCGAGCAGGAAGAGAGCGATCAGGTGGCTATGGAAGATTTGGCATCGTGTCATGGCAACCTCCGGGGTGTTTGTAGGACTTTACGCGCGGCCACGACGTAGCGTCCATAGTTGCCATCGGATGGAAATCATCGGTAAATAGTCCTGCGGCTCGGTGCTTGGCCCTGATGCGATGACTCACCCTGAAAGCGATACCCACCCTGAACTTCCCCACGTCGGACGCTACGAGCGGGTCCTACCCGTAAGCCTGGAGCGAATGTTCGAAAATGTGCTGGACTGGGCGCACCTGCCCTGGGTGCATGCATCGACGTTCGCGGGTATCCGTTGTGAAGACTCCGGGGCGTGGGGATGGCGAGCGGAGGTGGTTGACCCTGCCGGCAGCAAGTGGACCGTTGAGCTGAAGCTGGATCGCGCACGTCGGCGCTGGATTACGCGCAACCTGGATGGTGCGTACGCCGGTGCGCAGATCTGGTCCCAGCTGTCGGAGGTGGACGATGCTGCTCCCTCGCTGCGCGTGGCTGTGGATTTTTACGTGCCCGGAATCGCCGCCGAACAGCGCGCGCGCGCAGGTGACGCCTATAGCAGGCTCTACCAGCGGCTTTACGATGAAGACGTGGACATGATGGTGCAACGTCAGCGTCAGCTGGAGTTGCGCATCGATTCCCTTGGAGCTGCCAGCCTGTGTCTGGGTTCGCGCGCAGAGTTGGTTCTACCTGTGAAGGCGACGCTTGCCGGTCGTGAGTTCGTCGTAGCCGACGTGGACGGGCAGCTACGTGGCTATCCGGCTCGTTGTCCGCACCTGCTCGGTCCGCTGGACGCTGCCCTGCCTCAGAACGGCCAGCTGACGTGTCCCTGGCATGGATTTCGTTTCGACCTGAATACGGGCGAGTGCGCCTCGGCGGTGGGGCTGCGCCTGCACCCGCTGGCAGTGGCCGAGGAGGATGGGGACGGACAGCTATGGTTGAGGATTGAACCTTAACCTACACAGCGCGGTGGCCGGGCAAAAAAAAGCGGGGTCTTTCAGACCCCGCGACCCTCAGCTGGTTACCGAGGAGCGAGACGCTTGAGGGATACCCGAGGAAGGGAGGGGAGGGGATTTCAGGTACCCCTCAGCGAATCGTTGGAGGAATGTTACTTTAGGTAACAGTAAATGCAACCGTACGTAACGCAACGTATTGTTGCATAAATGCAACATGACGAGCATTATTAATTCCAGAAAGGTTAGTCAACGAGCTTTGCATGACCGACTGGGACGACTACCGCTTTGCCGCGGCCGTGGCGCAGGCGGGTACGGTCAGAGGCGCCGCGGACTTGCTGGGCGTGCACCCTTCCACGGTGACCCGGCGCATTGACCATTTCGAGCAGCGTCTTGGGATCAAGCTGTTCGCCCGCAGCGTCCGCGGCCTGGTGCCCACGGCCGAGGGCCGCCGAGTGGTCGGTGCGCTCGACAACATCAGCAAAGTGCTGCAGCGTCTGGAAACTGCGTTGGTGCGAGGCGCCAGGGAAATAGCGGGCGAGCTCAAGTTGTCGGTTTCCCCGGTGCTGACGCCTGAGTTGTTCCTGCCGGCGTTGAAGGAGCTCACGGATGCGCATTCAGCATTGAGCGTATCGGTGTCACCCCACTGGACTGCCGCGCCGCTGCAGCGGCGTGAGGCCGATGTGTCGTTGCTGGTGTTGCGGCAGGCGCCTGACGAACTGGTGGGTCGGTCCGTAGGAGCGATATCGTTTTCAGCTCGTGCTCAGGCTGAGGAGGCAGCACGCTGGCCGGACCATTGCTCCTGGCTGCCATCCGCGTTGCAACAAGCGATCGCACCGGATCTCGTGGTGCCGGCGGCGCAGAGCGGCGGCAGTCTAGAGTCGGTGGAACTGCAGTTGGCGGCGGCAGGTGCAGGCCTGGGAGCGACGCTGCTTCCAACGTATCGCGCCCTCCAGGTGTCCGGGCTGGTGGAGCTGGCGCTGCCGTGCCCGACCGCCGAGGTCTGGGTGCTTTCCCACCCGGACGCGCGGGGCATGGCCAGCACGCAGGCGCTGGCCGGTGCGCTCGCCGACGCCATGCGCGGCGTCGAACTCGATGTTGGCTAGGGCTATTGGTTGCGCGCTGCTGGGCAAGAGCGCAGAATCATCGGGCAAATGGAGTTGACCCAAGCCAGCCAAAGGACCGGTGCCGCGGGCAGGGGGAGCACTAAATGCTAGGCGCGCCGCGGCGCCTGCGCTGCGAATATCTCCACAACCCAATCGGAATCGACGTTGCCATCCCGCGCCTGTCGTGGCGTGTGGAAGACACCCGCCCGGCAGAATTGCAAACGGCTTATCACCTTCTTGCGGCCAGCTCTCCGGTCCAGCTTCATGCTGATGTGGGAGATTTATGGGACACCGGCCGGGTGCCGAGCAGCCAGACCCTCAACGTGGAATACCGGGGCGCACCGCTGGCCAGCGCTGAGCGCGTCTGGTGGAAGGTGCGCAGCTACGACAGCGACGGCCTGCCGAGCCCATGGAGCGAGATTTGCTGTTTTGAGATGGGCCTGCTGGAAGCGGGTGATTGGCAGGCCAGGTGGGTGCAGGCGCGGTTGCCGGGCAGCGCGGCGACGCCGGTGAGTGTGCCGCTGCTGCGCCGCGCTTTTGCGCTGCGTGAGCGTGTGAGTCGGGCACGCCTGTATATCACCGCGCAAGGGTTGTACCACGCGGAACTCAACACAACGCCTGTGACGGAGCACGTGCTGACCCCACCGTGGACCGACTACCGAAAGCGCGTGGGCTATCAGACCTACGACGTTACCGACCTGCTGCGTATGGGGGAAAACGTCCTGGGCGTGTTGCTGGCCGATGGTTGGTATGCGGGGCACCCGGGCATTGGGCCGCGCCAGCAGTATGGGGATGTCCCCCGACTGTTGGCACAGCTGGATGTCACCTATGCTTCGGGCGCGTCGTTCACAATGGCAACGGACGAGAGCTGGCGTTGGCAGCCATCCGGGCTTCTGCACTCTGACCTGATGGTGGGCGAGAGCAACGACCCACGCCAATGGACGGATGCCTGGAGCCAGCCAGGTGCGTTGCTGGACGAGGGGCAGCCTGTGCTTGCGCGGGCAAGGGAGCAAACCCTGGCGGCCATGCCTTACCCGGCATTGCTGGTGTTGGGTGACGTTGCCCCCGTGGGCCCGCCCGAAATTGTGCGCGAGCCACTCGCTCCCACGACGTATCTGTTCGATTTCGGTCGCGAAGTGTTTGGCCGGGCCAAAGTGCAGATCGATGCGCCGGCGGGCGTGCCGATACAGATGCGCTATGGGTCCGGCCGGGATCCTTCGGGTCAGTTGGGCCAATGGCATGCAGGCGCCGATCACTACACCACCTGCGGGCGGGAGGGTGAATGCTTCCAGCCGCTCTTCGTGGCACGCGGGTTTCGCTACCTGGAAATCGCCACCGAACTGCCGCCGTCCGCGTTGGTGTCCGTGCTGGCGCAGCCCATCGGATTGCAGGAGGCTGGTCGGGGTCACTTCAGTTGCGATCTGAAAGCGGTCAACGACCAGGTCGATTGGCTGGGTGAGCGGCTGAAAGCGGCATGGCATCACGTACCCATGGTGGGCCTGGCGCCGCGGGAGCGCATTGGTAATACGGCGGCGGGCAGCGCGTTGCTGGGAATCGGATCGCCCAGGTTCGACGTAGCCGGGCTATACGCCAAGTGGTTGCAGGATCTGATGGATGCGCAGCAGGAAGATGGCAGCTTTCCCGCGGTGGTGCCGCCCCTGCCAGGTGTGCCCGGGCTGCAGGGCGCCGGCGGTTCCGGTTGGTGCGATGCCTTCATGGAGAGCGCTTGGGGCGTATACCGCCACTTTGGAGATCGGGCTCTGCTGGAACGTTGCTACGGTGCCTTGCGCAAGCACCTGATGGGAATGGAGCAACGCTTCCCCGACCAGATCGTGTCCGCACCTGGCCACCCGCTGGCCGGCGATGCGCAATTGGGCAGGGGAGACATCGAAGCCACCGCCAGGTACTACGCCAGCGCCCGGCTGGCAGCGCGCGTCGCAGGGGTTCTGGGCAGAATCGCCGACCTGGAAGCCTTTGAGGAAATGGGTTCTCGGGTGCGTTCGGCATTTCGCCGGCGGTTTGTCACGTTGGATGGACTGATTGTTGGGGATGGGTTGGGTGCCCAGACTCAGGCACTGCACCTGGGATTGTTCGATTCGCCGGAGCGCGACGCGGCGTTCGAGCAGGTGGTGGCAAGACTCGCAAGTTATCTTGCTGGCGATCAGGTCCTGCCGCACGTGCCGCACCTGCTCGATGTGCTCACCGCAAACGGGCGCCTCGATCTTGCCTACGCCTGGTTGATCGCCATGCTCGAGCGGGGTAAGCGCGACCTGGTGGCGTTGGGGAGCGTGTGTGAGTGGCTGCATAGAGGCGTGGCGGGGCTCAACCTAGAGACGGATCTGTCCGATTCCCACAATGCCTACCGGCGACTCTTGTTGCGCCCCTTGCCGCCCCTGGGTTTTGGGCCGGACGGCGAAAACGAGTGTATCGCATCGGTAGACACGTTAGACGAACCTCCCATTCGCTGGGTGAGCGCCAGCTTGGACACCGTCAACGGACGCTTCGAGTCCAGCTGGGAGATCACCCAAGATGCTTTCGAAGTGCGCCTTCATGTCCCCGCCAATTGTAGTGCCCGGGTGCTTATGCCCGGTGAGCAGGAGCAGGTGGTGGCCGCAGGTCTGCACGTGTTCTCCTCGCCGTTGGTGGCGCCTCGCGACGGCATTCCCATCTTGAGAGAGGTGTCCGAGGGCGCTTAGCCCGTCTCTGGTTGCGGCAGACTGTCCAGAAACCCCATCACGGTGTGCTGGTCTCCCCTCACCACCACCCGATCCTGCTTGCCCGCCAGCTGGTAGTCGTACATGGGGTCGTAGTACCACTCAAGCAATCGTTGGATCCAGGGTTCGTGGTGCCCGTCTGAGAATCCCCGCGCCAGGGCCTGACTCACCTCGCGGTGGCGCAGACCGCCGAGACGACGGCGGATGCGATCCAGCGCCTGCTGGTAGTCGTTGTGCAGGCTTGCCGGGTCGGCCCCATCAGCTAGTGGTTGGTCCACGTACTCGTTTGCGATGTTGTGCGCACGGACTTCCAGTGCGACCTCCACCAGCAGCAGGGGCGTTTCCTGCATGTGCTGATACCAGGCATTGGGAATCGCCAGGCGTCCGATGGTCTTGCTCTCATCCTCCAGTAGCAGCACATCCCCCGTATGGCGCAGGAAGGCCACCGCCAACCGGTTTTCAAAATCCACCGGCGTGGGCTGACCACCGGGCAACGATCCGAATGCCGAACCGCGATGGTTGGCAAGGCCCTCCAGATCGATGCTCTCCGCGCGTTGCGTTATGAGGGTGGTCTTGCCGCTACCCGTTCGACCGCCGAGCACGAACCAGCGCTTGTGTGCGGGCGCGTCTTCGAGCACAGACAGACAGCAATGGCGCAGAGCTTTGAAGCCACCTGGCACCGTTGGCACGGAAACCGCGCGCTCTTGCAGCCAACGCGCGGCCGTTTGCGAGCGCAAACCGCCGCGCCAGCAGTACAACCACACCTGTTTGTGGGTTGCGGCAAAGCGAACCCAACTCTCCACGCGTTTTGCCTTGACGGCGCCACTGACCAGCGCTTCGCCCTTGGCGATTGCTTGAGGCTGGCCTTCATGACGATAGGCCACCCCGACCTCGTGGCGCTCTTCGTCGGCCAATAGTGGAAGGTTGGTGGCGCCGGGGATTGCGCCCTTCGCGAACTCACCGGGCGCACGAACGTCGATGAAGGTGGGGTTCTGCGCCAGTAGCGCTTTGAGATCCACGCCGCTCACGGGGCCTTTTCGGTAATGGTCTCCCCATTCTGGAAGGCCTCCAGATGGGCCTGAAGCACGCGACGTACGCGCGCGTACTGTTCTTCTTTGGCCGTTTCAACGGCCTGTTGCTGGATCGCGATGGCGCGCTGGAAGTCGCCATTGGCGGCGTAGGCGGCGGCCCAGGTGTCGAGGTATTCAGGTTTCGTGCGCGCGTCGGAGTCGCTTTCCATGAGCTTGTCCATGATTTTCAGCGCGTAGCGTTGGCGCTTGAGACCTTGCAGGTCGCTGACGGTGAGCGTCCACGCCACTTCGTTGACGATGTCAGCGTTGCCTGGGGAAATGGCTACGGCGTCTTTGAACCAACCCACCGCCCGCCGCAGTCTCTGCCTGGTGCCCACCCCACGGGCGTGCAGATTACCTAGGAGCACCATCGCTTCTGCGTCGTCGACCTCGGCCAGGTCTTTCAGCCAGTTGATGATGCGGGTGTCGTCGCGCTGCTCGGCCAGCAGAAACCGCGCGTAAGCGCGCCGCGCGAATGGATTGCCCAGGTCGCTGGCCTGGATGTAGTAGGTGGCGGCTAGCTGGGTGTCCTTCTGCACGGCTTCGCCGGTGTAGTGCATGTGCGCCAGGAACATCGCGGCATCGCTGTGCCCAGACTCGGCGGCTTGTTTGAGCAGCGGCACTCCGGACAGGACGTTTTCGTCTCCGTAGTGCGTGTTCAAATAGAGAACGCCCAGTGCGTACATGGCGTCCACCGATCCAAGCGCGATGGCGTGTAGGTAGTTTTCCAGCACCCCGTCCAGGGCCGCTTCCTTGAGCTCGGGGTCGCTTGCCGTGGACGCGCGTTCCCAGTAAATCCGCGCCAGGAACGAGTTTGCCAGCAGATTGCCAGTGCGGGAGGCGGCGCGTAGCCAATCCACCGCGGAGTCCAGTTCGTTCTGGCTGGCGAGATAGCCGCCGATTGCGGTCTGGGCCGCGCTGTCACCCTGTCGTGCCTGGTGGTACATCAACGCCACCGGGTGAAATTCGCTGGTCTGTCCGAAGCGCTTGCTCATGGCCTGATAGACACCACCCAGGTCGAAGTGCAGGGCGCTCACACCACCCGTTTCGCGGCGTGCCTGTAGCAGCAGGGTAAACGGACGCTCCTCGCTGGTTTGATACATGGACCCAACGGGCGACATGTCCATGCTGAGCAGATAGATGTGCGCCTCTACCGCCGTGAGGGAGGCGTAGGGCTGCTCGCGGCTCCCGTCGGCTCCATCCTCCATGTGGGCCCGGATGTTTTCCACCCAAAGCGCATGGTTGTCTGCTTCCGGTGATTCCAGATACCGATAGAACCGCTCCAGCACGTAGTGGCCGGTGAGGCTGCCGTAGTAGATGTCTAGAATCGCCGTGCCGATGGAGCCAAGCTTCAGCGGCTCGTCTTCGACCAGCTGCAGCGCCTGCTGCTCGAGATCCACTAGGCGTTCCATATGCCGCGGCAGATCGGGCAGGTTCAGCAACGCGTCGTTGAGCCGGTCGATGGAGACTTGCTCTCCGTTGGATGGCTTGTCAAGAATCGATCCGTAATCGACAGGGGTGCTTTGGCAGCCCCACGATATGGCGATGAAGGCTACCGTGAGCAGTACGCGCATGGATGGGGTGGTACTTGTTTGAAGGTGAGTGAACGGTATGATCTTGGGCCCCTGATGATTCTACAGGCATTTAGACATGGCATGGGAGCAAAAACTCCGTATCCCTGAGCAGAATGAAGCGCTTCCCGGCAGGGAGGAAAGGGTGCAGGTACCTGCTTCACATTTCGTTAACGCAGTACCGCTGGAAGGCCCGTTTCCGGAGCATCTGCAGCAGGCCGTGTTCGCGCTGGGCTGCTTCTGGGGCGCGGAGCGCTGCTTCTGGGAAACGCCGGGGGTTTATACCACCGCCGTTGGCTACGCGGGTGGCCACACGCGCAACCCGTCCTACGAGGAGGTTTGCAGCGGTTTGACCGGTCACACCGAAGTGGTGCTGGTGGTGTTCGATCCGGACGAGGTGTCCTATGACACGCTGCTCAAAGTGTTCTGGGAAGCCCACGATCCGACCCAGGGCATGCGTCAGGGCAACGATGTGGGTACGCAGTACCGATCCGCAATCTATACGTTTGGCCAGGAGCAGGCGGATCAGGCCCAGCTGTCCTGTGTTGCATACCAGGACGCGCTTGCAGCCGCTGGCTATCCGGAGATCACCACCGAGATCGCGCAAGCAGGCGAGTTTTTCTATGCGGAGCACTACCATCAGCAGTATCTTGCCAAGGTGCCCAACGGCTATTGCGGTCTTGGTGGCACGGGGGTGAGCTGCAAGATCGAATCACGTGCCGAAACCGGCTGATCCGCCTCGGCCCGTCGGGGTGGGCGTGGATTTCGGTACTACCAATTCCACTGCCGCACTTTTCGATGGTGACCAGGTCGTGCTGGTGCCCCTGGAAGGGGCAGACCCCATCATGGCATCGGCTACTTATATCGACCGTGATCTGCAGACCTCCACCGGTGCGGCGGCTATCGGCCGCTACATCGATGACAATACCGGCCGAACCGTTGAACTCATACCCGAGGTAGTCGGTGAAACCAGTTCGTTCGTAGAGCACGGCGACATGGATCACCCCGCGCCTGTGGAGACGGCGACCAACAAGGTCTACGGGGCGGCAGTGGTGGATAGCGGGCTGCAGGGTCGCCTGTTTCGTGGAACCAAACGCCTGATGGGCGACAGCCGCGTGCGCCGGCTGATGGTCTTCGACCATCCGTTCCGACTGGTGGCGCTCATCACGCCGCTGCTGCTGAGAGTCAGGCGGGCGCTGGAGCAACAGGTTCCAGGTGTGAATTTCGGGCACCTGGGGCACCCGGTGAATTTCGAGGGACGCGATGAGTTTCGCAACAAGACTGGCCTGTCGCGATTAGGCGAGGCTTACAAGTATGCGGGGATCAATGAGCAATCCTTCTATCCTGAGCCCATCGCCGCGGCGGTGAGCTATCTGCACGCCAACCCGGACGCCACGGGTGAATATCTGCTGACCTTGGATTTCGGTGGGGGCACCCTTGATTTCTGCGTGCTGCGCCGGGGTGGTGGCAGCCACTTCAGCGTGGTCACAACCCACGGCGTGGGGCTTGGCGGGGATCACATCGATCAGCGGTTGTTTCGGACGCTGCTGTTCCCGCTGCTGGGCAAGGGCGAGCGCTGGCATCGCCGCGGCATGGATCGTGAGATCGATACACCGTTTCCTTTCGAGGATTACGAGGAGCTTCTGGTGAACTGGGCGGTGACCTACACGCTCAATCAGAACAAGTACACCACCCCGGTGATGGAGTGCATCGAGCAGGGGGAGGCCGCTGCCCATAAGTTCCGGCGCCTACGTGAGCTGATCAAACAGAACCTCAGCTATGTGGTGTTTCAGGCGATCAAGGACTTCAAGGCCGAGTTATCTGAGCGGGAAGAAGCGGTTCTAGACATCTCGGAGATTGATGTCGAGGTTCGCCTCACCCGCAGCCAGTTCGAAGACCTGATCGGTGATTTGCTGGATCAGATCGAGGCTGCCCTGGAGCAGACGTTAATGCTTGCCAAGCTGTCGGCCGATGACGTGCAGATCGTTTTGTGCACGGGGGGCTCCAGCCTGATTCCCGCGGTGCGCAACATCTTAGAAGGGCGCTTTCCGGGCCGGGTGGTCGAGCACGACCCGTTCACTTCTGTGGCGGCGGGCTTGGCCATTGCCAACTATCATGGTCTGACCGCTTGAGACTATAGCTCCGGGGGTGGCTGCCAGGCATCGTCGATGGTGGCGAAGAATCCCTTGAGCATTCGGTAGGTAAGCCCCCAGACGAAGTGCCCTCCCGCCAGGCGATAGCCGTTGAATATGGTGGGCTTACCCTGCAACGAGTAAGTCTTGGTGTCGTGACTCGTGCCGTCCACCAGGGGCGCCAGGTCTGCCCACACTACCTCGCTCACCTCGTAGTTGGGTGAGAAGGTGGGGTCGCCCTCGAGTGCGAATACGTGGGGCGCAATGAGCATGTTCAGCGGTCGCCCACGTGGCATGGCTCGTTGGTGGTCGAGGGCGCCCAGATAGCTTGCGCCGTCGAGGTCGAGGCCGATTTCTTCGGCGGTTTCGCGCTGCGCCACGGCCTTTAGCGACGCATCGGTTGGGTCTCGGTGCCCGCCGGGAAACGCCATATGCCCGGACCACGGGTCTCCTTCCTGGGTTGCACGCTGAATGAACAGAATCTGCAGCCGCGCACGATGCTCACGAAGTATGACGGCCACCGCCGCTTCGCGCGTGCCTGGCCCCGATGGAAATTCGTCGGGGGTGTTGGCGGCGATCTTTTGGCTAATTGAATTGAGTTCCAGCACTTCGGCTATCATACCGGGTCACGAGTGCAACCACTAAGTTGAGACATGTCACTATCCAGCTCGGCGAATCGTTGCTTTGTTTGTGGGCCCGGAAACGCGCAGGGTTTGAATGTGCACTTTCGCCTGGAAGGCGACTTGTGCAAGGCTGAATTCACGCCTGGTGCTGCGCATGTTGGATATGACAATGTCACGCACGGCGGCATCATTTTCAGCCTCCTGGACGACGTGATGGCCAACTGGCTGTGGCTCAAAGGAGAGCAGTGTTTTACCGCGAAAGCGGAGGTTCGTTATCGAGCACAACTCCCCGTGGGTGCCAGGGTGGCCCTGGAGGGCTGGTGCGATCGCCGCAAGGGAAGATTGGCCATGATGAGTGGCCGAGTGGTAAGAGAGGACACACAGGAGGTCGTTGCACAGGCCACTGGCAGTTTCATGATTCCGCCGCGGGCGTAACGCGTCGCGAGGTTCAGGGAGGGATTGGGATGGAGCTGTTAACTCTGGTGGCGACGGCGGCCATTGCCGATCGGGGCGATAGTGGGCGCGTTGCTTAGTTTGTTTTTGACAGCCACTGGAGAATGAGTCTGTTGGTCTCGTCCGGTTGCTCCTGCTGTATCCAGTGCCCGCAATCCAATGTGTGCTGCTCCACATTGGGCACGAAGTCGATCAGCTTGTCCGAGCGTCCCACCGCATCGTAGCGGCCATAGATCATGAGGGCTGGATGGTCGATCCGTTCGGGGATGTCGGCTGTAAGATGCCAGTTGCGCGCGAAGTTGCGGTACCAGTTGATACCGGCGGTAAAGCCTGTTTGTTCGAAGGCGCTCACGAAGACGTCGAGTTCCGCTTCGCTCATTAACGGCTCACCCGGAGGCACCTCGGCGTTTGCCAGGTTGATCATCCCCATGCCGGGCGCCGGTTCCGGGGCCGGTTCCTTCCAGTGATTCTTGCGATACAGATTGCGCAGGAAGCGGCGCGGGTTGGCATTGAACACCGCGTCGGCTACGCCTGGTTGCTGGTTGAAATGAACGATGTAGAAATCGCCCCCAAATCGCTCTTCCCAGAAGCTCACCCAGTCCTTCTTGCCACGTTGGAGGAACGGCACGCTGAGATTGATCAAGCCGGCGACCCGATTCGGGTGCAGCAGGGCCAGGTTCCATACAACGATGGCTCCCCAATCGTGCCCAACGAACACGGCATCCTCGTAACCGAAGTGATCCAGCAATCCCGCCAGATCGCCGGTCAGGGCTTCGATGTCGTAGTCCGTTACTTCCTCGGGCCGGTCCGAATTGCCATACCCACGCTGGTTCGGCGCAATAACGAAGAAACCGGCTTGTACCAGCGGCTCGATCTGGTAGCGCCAGGCGTAGGCGTGCTCTGGCCAGCCGTGGCACAGGACCACTGGTCGCGCGGAGGAGGGACCGGCGCAGAAAACCTCCAGCGTTACGCCGTTGGTGTCGATCTTTGTGGGTTGGGGGAAGTTCACGCTGGTTACTGACTCATGTACCAACCGCCGTTGGGTGATACTGTCTGGCCGGTCATGAACTTGGCTTCGTCGCTGGCGAGGTAGACAGCCGCCCAGGCGATGTCGTCGGGATCGCCCAGCCGGCCCATCGGCGTCTGGGCCTCCAATTGAGGATGCATGGCTTCGAAGGGCTTGGTCATGTCTGTATATATGAAGCCTGGCGCGATGGCGTTGACGCGGATGTTTGCCGGTGCCAACTCGTGTGCCAGAGAGCGCGTGAATCCCAGAATCGCAGCTTTGGCGGAGCAGTAGGCGGTGCCGCCGTTGCGGCCGAAGGTCCCCATGATGCTGCCCATATTGATGATGCGGCCGCCGGAGTCAGACAGCCCCAGATTACACATGATGCGCACTGCCTCCCGGCTGCAGTAGAAGGTTCCGTTCATATGCACGTCGAACATGCGTTGCCAGTGAACATCCGCCACGTCCAGGATCGGAGGGCGCGCCCCGGCTTGTTCGGAGGCTCCCTGCTCCATCATCTCGCGGAACCGCTCCTGGGCACTGTCGTCCCCCTCCATGCCGCTGATTCCCGCATTGTTCACCAGGATGTCCAGCCGTCCCTCGCTGCTTGCCACCAGCTCGAACATTTCGTGCACCGCTTGGGAGTCCGATACGTCGCATCCTATAGCGGTGCCGCCAAGCTCCTCAGCGCAGGCCTCCGCCGCGTCCAGATTCAGGTCGTTTACCACCACGCGCGCGCCTTCTTCGGCGAAGCGCCTTGCGATTTGCGCGCCCAGACCGCGGGCCCCACCGGTGATCAGCGCGGTTGCGCCTTGGAGTCGATTCATTGTGTGTCCCCCTGCCAATCCTGCAGTTTGACCACCTGGGCGTTGCATCGCAATTAGCCGTGCCAGGAGCGCTCTGCGCGTGCGCGTTGGAGCGGGGGTGCGCTAACATGCGTGGGTAGCGAAATGGAGGGATTGCCATGTGGTTGATGCTGTGTGCGGGCGTGCTGTTCGTGGGCGCTCACTTGGGAATCAGCAGCACCGGGTTGCGTCCCACGTTGGTCCGTAAGCTGGGCGAAAAGGGGTATCTGGGTGTGTACACCCTCATTGCGCTGGTTACCTTGTGGATTCACATATGGGTCTACACGGAAGTTCCGCGCCAGACCTACCTGTGGGCCCTGGATCCCAACTTCTATCTGCTGACCAAAGTGCTGATGCCTGTTGCCCTCATCCTCGCGGTTGGTGGGTTCATGGTGAAGAATCCCACCGCGGTGCATATGGAGGCCACACTGGCGGATGCGGCAGGGCGAGACGCGTCCGTGCGGGGTGTAAACCGCATCACGCGACACCCATTCCAGTGGGGTGTGGTCATCTGGGCGCTGACTCATATGCTCGCCAACGGCGACGCGGTGTCGGTGGTGTTCTTTGCGTCGTTCGCAGTGCTTAGCGCTGCCGGCACGGTGCTTATGGATAAGAAAAAGGCCCACTCTATCGGGGCCGACTGGTCATGGTTTGCGCAAGCGACTTCCAACGTTCCTTTTGCCGCCATCGTGAGGGGCAGGAATCGGCTTGTCGCCAAGGAGTTGGTGGCTCCCGTGGCGGCGGGACTACTGGTTTACGCGGCGCTCTATTGGGGACACCAGTGGGTGTCCGGCGTACCCATCTACTGATGACCGGCCGCGGGCCCTAAGCAAGCCGCTAACCAGTTCACCCGGGTGTCTGGATAGCAGCGGCCAACGCTGCTGAACGTCGGTTGCGCCATTGCTCTGTATGCCCTAGGCCTGTTCAGCGTGCATGTCATCAGCAGCAAGCTAGGCGTCCTTCTGCAGTTCGAGGATGCCACGCGCCGGCTCACCAACGGCGACTGCGCGCGTCGGGTGAACACCGACTCGGAAGATGAATTCTCAGTTATCGGGAAAGCCTTCAACGAGCTGACGCATCAACTGGAAGAATCTCTGCAGTCGAGCCGTGCGCTGGCGGCCCCAGGACCGTTAGCCATCGAGCGTACTCGTCAGGCGCTGTTCCAGCTCTTGGTATTGTCCGGTGAAGAAATGACTGCAACCACTTAGCAGGTGGGCCTGCACGCCTTCCCACGCGGTTAGTGCGTTGATATCCACAAACTCGTCCGCGTCGCCGGCGACCGCATCCACTGGGCAACCGGGCGAGCGTGAGGGGAGGTCCATGTACCCCACCGGCGGGGCGATCAGCAGCACACGATCCGGCGGGTCGATACGATCCAGGGCCGTCCAGGCCATCACCGCGCCAAAGGAATAACCCGCTAGAACCACGCTGGTGGGGGATTTCGCTGCGCGTACCCATGCCACCACCGCAGCCACGTCGTCTGCCTCCGCCTCGCCGTCGTGGACCCCGTCACTGGCCCCTACGCCGCGAAAGTTGAAGCGTACGCAGCTCACGCCGTTCTTCATGAGCGCCCGCTGGGCCACGTCCAGCACGGCATCGAACATGCTGCCACCGAAGCGCGGGTGGGGATGACACAACACCGCATAATGTCCGTCGTCTGGATTGGCTGCTTCGGTCAGTACGGCCTCCAGATTGCCCGCCGGACCCGGTATGTGGAATTGCACGGCGTGTTGCTCGCTTTGCGTAGATGGCGAGACGTTAGCAGACTCCGGTTGGTGTCGAACAGGTCTTGAATTTTTTGCGCAAACGCCTATTTTTTCGCTCGGCCCGGAGCGTCATGAGTCGGGTAGCCGGGAACTAGATCCCGCGCTTGAGATCGGAACGAACACAAACAGTTGAATCGGAATGATTGAAGCAGATCGACTGACACGCCGATATGGCGATTTTCTTGCTGCCCGGGATGTGTCCTTCGTGATTCGGCCCGGAGAGATCGTTGGGCTGTTGGGCCACAACGGTGCCGGCAAGACCACCATCATGAAGATGCTCACGGGCTTTCTGGAACCTAGCGCCGGCGCTGCACGTATCGACGGTGTGGCGGTGGAGGCCGATCCCCGCGCGGCACAGGCTAGCCTAGGCTACCTGCCGGAGAATCTGCCGCTCTATCCGGAGTTGTCCGTTGCCGAGTATCTCGAGTTCGTCGCTACGTTGCGCGGTGTCGACCCTCGCAGCACGGTGGCGCGGACCATGGCGGAGACCGAACTGCAGGACAGGGCGCTGGATCCCATCGCCACCCTTTCTCGTGGGTATCGCCAGCGTGTGGGTGTGGCCCAGGCGCTTCTGCACCAGCCGCGCTTCATGATTCTCGATGAGCCTACCAATGGTCTCGACCCCAGCCAGACCCAGCATATGCGCGGGCTGATCAAACAGCTGGCCGAGCAAGCCACGGTGATCCTGTCGACCCACATCATGCAGGAGGTGGACGCCATCTGTGACCGCGTGCTGATATTGCGTGGCGGTGAGTTGGTGCTGGACGAACGGCTGGCGGCGCTGAAAACCAGCAACGTGCTGCGCGTGCGCTGTGCGGATGGAGATCTTCAGTCTGCCCTGCGCGGCGTGCCGGGGGTAACCGATGTGGTGGCCCACGGCGACGCCTGGCACCTCACCCTGGAAGGAGATGCTGACCGGGTGGCAGAGCAGGTGGTACAAGCGCTCGGCGCCGGTGGGTTCTCCTTGCGGGAGCTCACCGCGGTGCAGCGGGATCTCGAGAGCGTGTTTCGAGAAGTGAGCGAGGAGGTGGCGGCATGAGGCGCGCGCTGATCGGCCGCATTGCCGCCAAGGAACTCACCCTCTTCTTCTCCTCTCCGGTGGGCTATCTGTTCCTGCTGGCATTCCTCGCTGTGACGCTGTTCGTCTTCTTCTGGGGGGAAGCATTTTTTGCCCGCAACGTGGCGGACGTTCGCCCCATGTTCGAGTGGATGCCGGTGCTGCTCGCTTTCCTGGGCGCGGCGCTCACCATGCGCATGTGGAGCGAGGAGCGACGTACGGGCACCCTGGAGTTCGTCACCACCGTTCCGGTTGGCAGTTGGGAGTTCGTCGCCGGTAAGTTTCTCGCCTGTTGGGCGCTCTTGGCGGTTGCCCTGCTGTTGACGCTGCCGCTGCCGATCAGCGTGGCCGTGATCGCGAACCTCGATTGGGGGCCTGTTGTAGCCGGGTATCTTGCCGCGTTGCTGCTGGGGGGGGCCTACCTGTCCATCGGTTTGTTTGTCAGCGCGCGCACCGACAGTCAGATCGTCAGCCTGATCGTTACCTCCTTCGCGTGTGGGGGGTTCTATCTGTTGGGCAGTCCGGTGATCACCGATCTGGTGGGTGGTACGGTGGCCGACTTACTGCGCGGCGTTGGTAGTGGGTCCCGTTTCGAATCCATTACCCGCGGCGTTCTAGATTTCCGAGATCTGTATTTCTACACGTCCCTGCTGGTGGCGTTCCTGACTCTCAACGTATACGCATTGGAGGTGCTGCGATGGGCCCGGGACGGCGACCAGCGGCATCATCGGCGCTGGCGCGTGGGCACCGCTTTGCTGGTGGGCAATCTGTTGCTGGCCAACGTCTGGCTGGCCGGTTTCAACGGATTGCGGGTGGATGTGACCCAGGGCCGGATCTATTCCATCTCCGAGGCCACCCGCGGCTACCTGAATCAGCTCACCGAGCCGCTGCTCATCCGAGGTTACTTCAGCGCCAAGACCCACCCGCTGCTGGCGCCCCTGGTGCCGCGCATGAAGGATCTGCTCAACGAGTTCGACGTGGCCGGCGGCGACAAAGTGCGCCTGGAGATCCTTGATCCCGCCGACGATCCGGCCATGGAGGACGAGGCCAACACCAAATACGGCATCCGTCCCGTGCCGTTTCAGACCGCTGATCGCTACCAGGCCAGCCTGGTGAACTCCTATTTCGACGTGCTGTTGAGCTACGGAGATGAGTACGAGGTGCTGGACTTTCGTGATCTCATCGAAGTGAAGGTGGTTGGCGAGGCCGAGTTGGACGTGCAGCTGCGCAATCCCGAATACGACCTCACCCGCAGCATCAAGAAAGTGCTGTTCGGCTTCCAGGGTGGCAGCAGCGTGTTCGCCAACATCTCCAAGCCCGTGCGCTTCGTCGGCTATGTGTCGGGAGACGACAAGCTGCCGGCGTCCCTGGCGGAGTACCGCAGCGTACTCAATGAAACTCTCAAGGAGCTTGTGGAAGAATCCAACGGATTGCTCACGGCACAGTTGCTGGACCCCGAGGCGGGTGACGGTGCGTTGGCCGCAGAGATTGCCGACCAGTATGGGTTCCGTCCCATGGCGGCGAGCCTGTTCGACACAAACCTGTTCTATTTCTACCTGGCCCTGTCGGATTCGGAAACGCTGGTCCAGGTGCCGCTGCCTGAAGCGCTGTCCGCAGCAGCGACCAAGCGCGGTATCGAGGAGGGGTTGAAGCGATTCGCCAGCGGTTTGCTCAAATCCGTGGCGCTGGTGGCGCCCGAGGCACCAGCGCCTTACATGGGTATGGGCCAGCCACCGCCGCCGGGCAATCAGTTCCAGCAGCTGCGCGATTTTCTTGCAAGTGATTTCAGTGTCGAGACCGCTACTCTGGACGACGGCGCCGTTCCGGAGAGCGCCGATATGCTGATGCTGGTGGATCCCCAGTCGATGAACGAAACTCAGCTGTTCGCCATCGACCAGTTCCTGATGAAAGGCGGAACCGTGGTGATCGCCGCATCGCCATTCAACGCCTCCATCTCCCAGCAATCGCTCATGGCGCTGCCGCGCAGCACGGGCCTGGAAGACTGGTTGGCCCACCACGGCGTGGAGATCGACGCCAGCTTCGTCATGGACCCGCAGAATGCGGCATTTCCGGCGCCGGTCACGCGCCAGGTAGGGGGGTTCAGCTTCCAGGAGTTTGTCATGCTGGACTACCCTTACTTCATCGACGTGCGCGGTGACGGCCTGAACCAGGACAACGCCATCACCTCCGGTCTGCCTCAGGTCACCATGAGCTGGGCGTCTCCCATCGAGGTCGATCCGGAAAGCCTCAAGGAGCGGCGCCTGACCACGCTGCTCAAGAGCAGCTCGGCCAGCTGGCTGTCAGAAGACACGGACGTGATGCCGCGCTTTGATGAGCAGACTTCGTCCGCCTTCGCGCCAACCGGGGATCGGGCCCCCAGAAATCTTGGCGTCCTGCTAGAAGGTACGTTCACATCCTACTTCGCAGGTAAGACGTCACCGCTGCTGAGCGAACACGATAACGCGATCGATGGCGAGGAAGAACCTGCCACCGATGATGAGCCCGCCAACGACTTCGGCGTCATCGGAAGTGTCATCGAGCGCTCCACCAATGCCGCCAGATTGTTCGTGTTTTCGTCGAATGGATTTCTCGCGGACCAGACGCTGCGCATGGTGGGTTCCGCGGACGGTACGGTGTACAGCAACTCCACGCAGATGATGGTCAATGTCGTCGACTGGGCGCTGGAAGATCAGAGCCTGCTGTCGATCCGATCGCGCGGCAATTTCAATCGCACATTGCCTCCGCTGGACAGTGACGCCCAGGCCCTGTGGGAGTACGTCAACTACGCATTGGCGTTGCTGGGTGTGGGTGCGGTTGCACTCACGCATCGGCGCCGCACCGAACGCCGGCGCCAGCGGTTCAGCCAGTGGGGTGCCGCATGATTTACAGGATTGGATGGCTCGGCGCGCTGTTGTGCGCCCAGCTCGTCATGGTTGCGGCTGTGTTGCTGTTGGATGCGCGGGAGACAGCATCGGGTAACGCCGCGCCGCTGCTGCTGTTCGAGGCGCCCGATGTGGACAGGATCACCGTGGGTGAAGGCGAGTCGGTCGCGGAGCTGAGCAGAACCGACGATGGCTGGCTCGTGGCTGGGTCTCTCGCCGCGGATGCGGCCAAGGTGCAGGACGTTCTGGAGAAGCTCGGCGGGTTGCGGCCATCCTGGCCGGTGGCCACCAGCCCGGAAATCCAGGAGCGATTCGAGCTTGCGCCGGACAATTATCAACGCCGCATCCGGCTGTTTGGCCAGGGCGAGGTGCTGGCAGACCTGTTTCTGGGATCGTCGCCAGGATATCGGCGGGTTCACGGACGCGTGAGCGAGTCTGATGAAATTTACAGCTTGGATCTGTCCACCTTTGAATTCCCGTCATCTCAGGGCGATTGGCTCGACAAAGCGCAACTCGGGGCGAAGGGGGCGGTGAGCGGCGTGGCCCGCGCGGGCGCTTGGTCGCTGTCCAAAGGCGAAGCGGGGTGGGTGCTGGAAGGGCAAGCCGATGAGCGTCCGGAGGAGCTCGATCAGGCCGCCGCGGATCGCGTGGCGGACCGGATCGCCGGGCTGCGGTTCATGGACGTGGCCGATTCCGCGCCTTCCGGTAATCCCGAGATCGTCTCGATAACGGATGAGTCCGGCGACTACGAGCTGAAGTTCTGGCATGACCCGGACGCGGACGAATATGTGCTGGCGTCGAGCCGTGCCGAGGACTATTTCGAGGTAGCCAGCTACATCGCCGAGCAGGTGCTGGTGGGCCGCTCCGCATTGATGGCAGACGCGGACGGCGACGAGTAGAGCTTCCCAGCCAGGCGCTGGTCGAATCAGCTGGCGCAGCATGGCTGGTTGCGGCCGAGATGCTTGGCCTGATAAAGGCGCACACCCTTGCGGTGGAGAGGTGCTCGTATCGCTGCCAAAGGGGTAATGGAAGTAGCCAAAAGTTGAACTGGGTCACAGTTCGATGGTTTTATGCCGCCCCTGCACCGGTTTTCGCGTGCCTGACGCCTTATTTAGAGGTGGGTAGGGGTAGGGGTAGGGGTAGGGGTAGAAAGTAGTGAAGTTGGATTTCCAGGAGTACCTCGCAAGCCTCGAGGGACCCACTGCCGAGCCGCAGGTGCTGGCATTTTTTGATCTGGATCGAACGCTGATTGCCGGGTACTCGGTGAAAGCGCTGGCGTTCGAGCAGATTCGCAGCCGCGAGATGTCGCTGCGCCATCTGGTCATTCATTCGCGTCGTTTTCTGGAATACTGCCTGGGACGGGCCGGTTACGACGACCTGCTCCGAGCAACAGTGGGCCAACTGGCCGGGCGTACCGAAGCGGAGCTGGTAGATCTGGGTCAGCGCGCCTATCGGCGAAAGCTGCAAGGGGCCATCTACCAGGAGGCAAGGGCGCTGATTGCCGCGCACCAGCGGCGCGGACACCAGGTGGTGATGGTCACGTCGGCTACTCGTTACCAGGCCGATCCCATTGCCCAGGATCTGGGTATTACCCAGCTATGCTGTACGACGCTGGAGATCTCCAGGGGCCGCGTCACGGGGCGCTTCGATCCGTGCTTTGGGGCCAGCAAGGTCAGCGCCGCCAGGTCGCTGGCCAAAAAGCACGGATTACGCTCGGGCGACGAGAAACTGAATGCCTATTTCTATACGGATTCCTGCGACGATCTGCCCCTGTTGGAAGCGGTGGCCCGGCCGGTTGCGGCTAACGCGAAGCCCTCCCTGGCGGCGGTGGCCGCCCAGCGAGGCTGGCCTCAGCTGGAGTTTCAGGCTTCCGGCGATCTGGCTGCCTGATGTAACGCCTGGCTCGTGACTCGGTCGTGCTGAAGAAGGTCGCCTACCACGCGGTTATCTGTGCCGCTATCACCCTGCTGGGGATGCCGATCGGCGCTGCCACGTTGCACTACGAAGGATACGTTGCCGGCGCGCGTGTGGGGACTGCCACGGTTAACGTGTCCATAGCCCAGGCCGGCTATCGAGTGTGGGGCAGCGCAGCGGCAGATGGGGTGGCCAATTGGTTCTCCGACTGGCACAGCGACTTCTCCGCCTCGGGTGGTCTGGTGGACGGCGCGCCGCAGCTGGTAGCGTACAGCTACAACCAGCGGGATCGCGACAGCATTCGTGATGTGCATGTGGCCGACGGAAAGGTCAGCTATAAGAAGAATCAGCGTCCGGTTCGCAAGACCCGGGCTTTCCCCACGCCAGACCTGGTCTCGGCGCTTTTCGTCAAACCGCGCTGCCGGGAAACCTGGTGGGTCAACACGGGGCGGCGCAACTACCGGCTGGAGCGGCGCGTTGGAGCCCCGGGCGTGTGCCGCTACGAGGTGTTCGATAGGCACGAAAAGAGTTTCAAGATCGACCTGGTGCTGGCGGAGCGGGATGGTATCACGGTCCCCGTATCGCTGACGGTGCATGCGTTGTTGCGGGCCCGATTGATCTTGGTGGACGAGGCCCCGAAGCTGTAGAATTCCTGGCCTTCTTGGGACAGCGAGCGGGCAGCATGGCCGCTGCAATTTGTCTTGAATTAGCGGTTAACGAAAGGGAGAACGAACATGAATGAAGCCTGGATTATAGATGCAGTGCGCTCTCCGCGCGGCCGAGGCAAGCCCGGGGTGGGTAGTCTCAGCAACATTCACCCACAGCGCTGCATGGCGCAGGTGCTCAATGGGCTGAAAGACAAGGTGGGGTTCGACCCCGCGGATATCGAAGATGTGGTGGCTGGCTGCGGCACCGGTAGTGGCGACCATGCCCACGATATTGCCCGCATGTCGGTGCTGGATGCCGGTTGGCCGCTTACCACCACGGGTGTGACCCTGCATCGTTTTTGCGGCAGCGGTCAGCAGGCCGTCACCTTTGCCGCTATGGGCGTCATGTCCGGCCATCAGGAAGCGGTGATTGGTGGTGGCGTTGAGTTCATGTCCCGCTACGCGCCAAACCATGCCGCCGGCTTTCACGCTAACAACGAGCACCTGGCTGAGATGCACCCTCAGATACCCCAGGGCATTTCCGCGGACCTCATTGCTACGATCGAAGGGTTCAGCCGCGAGGACGTGGACAGCTACGCGGTGGAAAGCCAGACGCGCGCTGCGCGTTCTATCGAGGAAGGTCGGTTCAACGATGCGCTGGTGCCCATCTACAACGAAGACGGTTCGCTGGCACTGGATCGGGACGAGCATCCTCGTCCTGGCACTACTTTAGAGAGCCTGGAAGGACTGAACGCCTCCTTTGCTGCCATGGGGGCTCAGCAGGTAGAAGGCTGGCCGAAACCCTTCGACGAGATGGCCAAAGACAAGTATCCGGAGGTGGATGCCATCAACCACGTGCATCACGCGGGCAATTCGTCCGGCGTGGTGGATGGTGCCAGCGCGGTGCTGGTGACCAGCCCGGACTATGCCAAGGCTCATGGGTTGACGCCCAAAGCCCGCATTCGTATGACTGCAACCGCTGGTACCGAGCCGCTGATCATGCTGACGGCGCCGGCTCCTGCGGCGCAGCGATGCCTTGCTAAGGCTGGCATGACCAAGAACGACATCGACCTGTGGGAAATCAACGAAGCCTTCGCTTCTGTGGTGCTTAAGTTCCTCAAGGACATGGATATCAGCCACGATGTCATGAACATCGATGGTGGCGCCATTGCGCTGGGTCACCCCATCGGCGCCACCGGCGGCATGCTCATCGGCACGGCCGTGGATCAGCTGGTACGGGAGGATAAGGAAACCGCCCTAGTGGCCATGTGCACCGGCGGGGGTATGGGTACCGCTACCATATTGGAGCGTATCTAGGGCCTGCTGGGATCCGATGCTACCCCTGTAGCGCCTGGTGATGGTCATCACGACGGGCAAGGCTGATACGAAATCGGACAAGCGATTATCCAGGTCGTCTGAGGAGGACCCTGCTCTGGGGCGCTGAACCGCGAGCAACAGCCTGGTCTCGCTTGAAGTTTCAGTAGGGCTGGTCGCCGGCGAGGGTGACGCGGTGCATTACCCGGCGTTCTCCGTCGTAGCCGCCCAGGGCGCGGTGCATCACGCAGCGGTTGTCCCACATGGTGAGCATGTCCTTGCGCCACTGGTGCCGATAGACGAATTCGTCTTTTAGGTAGTGCGCGAACAACCTGTCCAACAGGCGGCCGCTGTCTCGTTCGGAAAGACCTTTCACGCCAATGGTATAAACCGGGTTGATCCACAAGGCGGGGCGGCCCGTCTCGGGGTGGGTGCGCACCATGGGATGCTCCTGGGTCGCCCACGCGTTTTTGCTCGGTAGTATCCGCATGCTGCGCCGCTCGCCTCCGGTGGCCTGATAGCCTTCGTGGCTGTAGGGTCGGCGCGCGCTGTGGATGGCGGTCAGCGGTTCGATTTCTGCTCGCAGGTTGGGCTCCAACGTGGCATAGGCCGAGTATCCGTCGGCAAACAGGGTCTCGCCGCCTCGGCTGGGTACCTCCTTGGCGTGCAGCACGGTGGCCGCGGGCGGGACGGTTTGAAACGACCAGTCTGAGTGCCAGGCCGAACCGAATGGCGGTGCGGCCTCGTCGGGTTCGCGGCGTACTTCCAGAATGTGCTCGTGATCCGCCAGCGGGGCGACGTAGGGGTCGTTGCCGAACTCGCCGAACTGCCCGCAGAACCGCTCCAGGGCTGCGTGGGACAGCGGTTGGTCGGGGAAGCTGAGCACCTGGTGGGTCAGCCACGCGGCGCGGATCTGCTCGACGGACTCTTGGGTAAGCGGTTCGCTTAGTTGGGTTCCGCTGACACTGGCGCCGAAGCCGTCGGGGTTGGGCGTGACCTCGATCGCCATTTCATATCTCCCACAAACTGTGGGTGAGCCAAGCGATGGCCACCGCGGTGAGGGCGCCTATGGCCAGTATGGTTGTGAACATGCCGAACCCCCCGGGTTTGCTGTTGTTAGCGTACTGCGCTGCCCGCCTTCTGCGAGTGGCAAGCATCGC
>MDTE01070227.1_pt1 | contig 25159 bp, 24 predicted proteins | sample 811231 | NCBI WGS metagenome assembly MDTE01 (sample SAMN05326651, study PRJNA326480) | marine metagenome | isolation source: seawater | place: Indian Ocean: Red Sea | collected 2010 | reverse complement strand
GTAACTAATTATTATTTAAAAATATGTAATGTAATGAATTTTGCTATACCAAATTTTATTTCAATAAATGAAGCAAAAAAGATCTTCGATGAAAAAAGGCTCTCTTTTTTGCTTGAATCAAGATCTCTAGACGTTACTAAGATGAAAAAATTATTGCCGGGTTGTATTAAATTTGAAAATCTAGAAACAGGAATTAAAGATTCTTTGAAATAGAGAATTATCTTTTTTCAGAATTTATCCAGGATATTAAACTTTTCCATTCTTCTCTATCTTGTGCAGTAGCAGCTTCGCCCATTTCAAAAACTCCAAGACCTCTTCTCGCGCAACTTATATAATTTGTATTATCTCTGAAAGCTGTTATATATGGAACTCCTTTTTCTCTAATCAAATAGTTATCTAATTCAAGAAAAATATTTGTGTTTGCTCGACAACGGTTTGCAACTAATCCAATTCTAATTTGTTTACGTATCACTGGTCCCATTGATTTTAAGTTACGTATAAATTCTCTAGCAGCCTCCATATCTATTGGCGACGGTAATACGGGCACAACAATTTTCTGTGCTTTTTTTATATAAGTTTCAAGTCTCGTTCCATGAACTGCGGCTGGTACATCAAAAACAACTATGACGTTTTCTTTTTTATGTCTTTTAACAGGTTTCTGGTAAGATGTGACACCCTTGATTTTTGCTTTGGATATTGGCCTCTTAGACAGCCATGTAAGACTAGATTTCTGTGGATCAAGGTCAACAAGAGTTGTATCAAAACCTTTATTCGCATAATACGCAGCTATATTTATAGCTATCGTTGTCTTCCCAGAACCGCCCTTAGAATTAATTACCATTACAGATTTCATTCTGAACACCCTTTTTATTCATCATAACAAAGTAACTAAATTAGTCTAGTTCATTATAACTCAAGCTCTGCAAGTACTGGCGCATGGTCAGAGGTTCTTGGTTCTTTTTTACACCAAGTTTTATAACGAGTATGCCTATCAATGCTTATTCTTGTGCAGGCATTTTGTATAGCTTCGTTTCCTAAAATTAGATCTATTCTATAACCTATATTATTATGAAAAGCTGCGCTTCGATAATCCCACCAACTAAAAGTTTTTGGGGGGTGTTGTTGGATTTTATCGCTTAAAAAGAGGTCGTAAAACCCCAAATCTAATAATGATTGGTATTTTTGTCGTTCTTTGGGAGAACATAAAATTTGTCCATCAGTGGCAACATGATCAAACGTATCTTCGTTTCTTGGTGCAATATTGAAATCACCCAAGATAATAATCTTTGAATAATTAGATTTTATTTTTTTAATATAATCATGCAAAGCATTTAACCACCGCATTTTATAATCAAATTTAGGGGTTCCAACATCCTGTCCATTTACGACATATAGATTAATGATTCTGATGTCGTTATATGTTGCAGCAATAGATCTTTTTTCATTTTCTTTTGTGGTTACAGGGTTTAATTCAATATCTTTAGGTTCTGTCTTTGATAGAATGGCAACACCATTATATGTTTTCTGTCCACAAAATATGCAACTATAGCCTAAATTTGAAAATATTTTTTCTGGGAATGATTCATCCTGGCTTTTAGTTTCTTGTAGAACAAGAACATCTGGGCTTGACTCAATCAGATATTGTTCTACTGCAAATTGTCTGACCTTGATAGAATTAATATTCCATGTAGCAATTAACATTCTTAAACATCGACTCTTGCTTTATAGAAATTTTCAACAACAAAGTTTTTTCTAGTTTCAGGGTCTGGTCCCATTAATCTTTCGTATACTTCTTCGTCTCCTGGGCCAAGGCTTAATTTCAGAAGGGATCTTGTTTGTGGGTTCATTGTTGTTTCTTCAAGCTGATTAGGGTTCATTTCTCCTAACCCTTTATAGCGTTGTAAGGTAAAACTAGATTTTGCCATACCCATCAAGTGGCTATGCATTTCTGCTAATGAAGTAAAACTAAAGTTATTTTTAGATTCATCTATAAGAGTATAAATTGAGTCGACGTATTTGTGTAAGCCAAGAGCCGCAATAGACTTATAAGCATCCGAACAGAAAAACTTATTGTGTAGCTCTTCTGCATTATTAGTGTTTTTTACCCCATTATGTGTTTTTATACAAATCACAGAAAAGGCTTTATCATCATCTTGTTCGTCAGAAACAGCTAAAGAATAAGACATATTAACTGGAATTCGTTCATTGATAAATTTTTGAAAACCATCTACCCAATCTTGCGTTTTCTTTTTATCTTGTAAGATTTTAATATCAACAGGCTTGTAAAGTGCAAGGTGCTTAATAATTTCTCTGTCGCGTTTTTTGGGGAAAGCTTTAAGTGACAGTTCCATTTCAGAGTAAGATTTTAATAAATCATAAAACTTCTGATCTGTTAGCTCTTTTTTATCAACTTCCAGTTTGCAAACTTTAGTAGATATTTTATTTATATATTCTGCAAACTCAGATTCATTTAATAAGTATTTTTCTGACTTGCCTTTTTTAACTTTATAGAGCGGCGGTTGTGCAATATAAATTTTTCCATCTTTTACAAGTTCCAACATTACAGTGCCAAACAGGGTTAACAGAAGTGTTCTTATATGAGCTCCATCAACATCTGCGTCTGTCATAATAATAACTTTTCCATAGTTTAGTTTTTCCGGATCATATGTTTCTGTTCCGATACCAATTGCTGATATAAGTGATGCAATTTCTGAAGACGAAATAAGCTTATGTTGTTGTGCTCTTTGCGCATTAAGAATTTTACCTTTTAACGGTAATATTGCTTGTGTTTTACGATCACGCGCTTGCTTAGCAGAGCCTCCAGCAGAATCACCTTCGACTATAAAAAGCTCATTAATTGTAAGGTCTTTTGATTGACAATCAGCTAATTTGCCAGGCAGGCTACCAATACCAAGAGGGTCTTTCTTTCTTATTAATTCACGTGCCTTGCGTGCTTCAATTCTGGCTGTTGCAGCTTGATAGATTTTTGCAATTAACGCTTTTGTTTCTTTTGGGTTTTCTTCTAGAAACTCAAATAGTTTTTTATTCAGTGAAGTTTCTACAATGCCCTTAACTTCCGAGGAAACAAGTTTGTCCTTTGTTTGTGACGAAAACTTAGGGTCAGACATTTTAACAGAAATGATAGATGTAAGTCCTTCTCTGCAGTCTTCTCCGGTTATATCTAATTTATCCTTATTATTTTGGATTTTTTTACTTATGTAATTACTAATCGTTCTTGTTAGTGAAGTACGAAAACCGGCTAAATGTGTCCCGCCGTCTTTTTGATATATATTGTTGGTAAAAGCGACTATATCTTCTTGATAAGATGATGTCCAAATCATAGCAATTTCGACAAGAACGTTTTTTGTTTCTGTTTTAAAATATATTGGGAGTTCATGAATAGGTGTTTTCTTTTTAATTAATTCTTTTAAATATTCTTTAATTCCTCCCTCATACTTATACGATTGTTCAACGCCTCTAATTTCATCAATGTAGTTAATTTTTATTCCACTGTTTAGATATGCTAATTCTTGGAAACGTTTCTTTAAAATTTCCGAATTAAAATCTGTCATTGTAAAAAATTTTTTACTTGGTTTGAATGTAACTTTAGTCCCAGTTTTCTCACATTTTCCATTGCTTTTTAACGGCCCTGTTGGCTTGCTGTCAAGATATTCTTGATGATAAGTTTTGTTGTTCTTGTATATATTAAGAATTAATTTTTCTGACAGCGCGTTCACGACCGACACTCCAACACCGTGTAATCCGCCTGATACTTTATATGAATTATCGTCAAATTTTCCACCTGCGTGTAATGTTGTAAGTATTACTTCTGCAGCAGATTTTTTTTCATCCTCATGGGTATCTACCGGAATTCCTCTTCCATTGTCTTCTACGCTAACAGACTGATCCTCATGAACAGTTACGGTTATTTCATCACAATGTCCTGCCAAAGCTTCATCAATTGAATTATCAACAACCTCAAATATCATTTGATGAAGGCCGCTACCATCATCTGTATCTCCAATGTACATTCCAGGACGCTTTTGTACAGCCTCTAATCCCTTTAAAACCTTTATGCTTGTTGAGTCGTAGTTTTTTTTAGCCAATTGTCTAATCCTCTGTTGTTTTGCTTATTTTCTGGTCCTTTATAGTAAATATGTCCACCTCAGGAAATTTCGAACAGATAAGCTTTAACTTATCCCTGTATAGATCTGGGGCAGTTAAAAAACATGTTGCTTTAGCCTGAATAAGTAATTTTATCACAAGCTTAAGGTTCAAATCATCAATTCCAAAAAATAAATCATCAATTAAGAGTATGGGTTTGTAGTTATGTTTCACGTGAAATACCTCGCACTGTGAAAGCATTAATATTAGGCTAGAAATAACAAGCGTTGACATGGATGCGTGTTTTTTCAGTTCGCCGTTATTAGAGAGAAATGATAGGTCAGCTTTATGTGGTCCATACCTTGTATAACCAAGAGCTTTATCTTGGACAAGGTTTTTATCAAGGGCCTCAGCTAATGCAATGTTAGATTCCCACCCCTGGTAAAAACCAATACAAATGTGTGTTAAATCTTGATGTATATCAAAGCCAAGAGTTTTAAGTTTTTCTATGTGGCACGCATATGTTTCTACCAATGTCGAACAATAGTTTTTTCTGAGGTCTGTGATTAAAACACCATGACTTATAAGCTGTTCAGTCCAATAATCAATTTCGGCAAATTTTTTTGACTTTAAAAGAAAGTTTCTTTGTTTTAAGCATTTTGTGTAATTTTGGTAGGTATTAAGTGATTCTGGTTTCACGTGAAACACGCCCCAGTCAATAAGATTTCTACGTAGCTCAGCAGGCTGATTTACAATATTTTCTGTTCCAAAACTTAATGAGATAGTGGGAAACAATGTGGATATTTTTTTAGCTCCAATGAGTTTTCCATTTATTCTTGCGATATTAGACGAATTTAACGACTTTTCAATGACTATTTGTAGATTTTCGGTACATTTAATAGCATTTATAGAGATTTTTACCCCTTTTTGTCCATATTTTATGTAATCTTCACTTACACTCTTTTTAAAGCTCTTAAGTGTGGAAGCAATTGACAGGGCTTCTAACAAAGTTGTTTTACCAGCATTATTGTTTCCAACAATTATGTTTACTTTTTTTTCTGGTGTTAGTGCGGCATAGCTGAAAGACCGCAAATTTGCGACTGCAAGAGATTTGATGATCACTTCACACTCTCATTGGCATGATTACATATTTGTTTTTTGGGGTTTCGTCTGTTGATGATATTAGGCAGCCGCCTTCAGAATTCTTAATTTGTATAAGCACATTGTCAGTTGAAATTACATCTATTGTCTCAAGCAAATATGATAAGTTAAATCCAATTTCAAGGTTTTCTCCTGTGTATTCACATGCAATTGAGGTTTTTCCTTTTCCTTGGTTCTGTTCTATATTTTTCGTTGAAGTTAATAAAAGCTCGTTAGCGGTGATTGTTAGTTTTACTCCTTTATATTTCTCATTTGCTACTTGTGACATTACGCTTAAATGTTGTTTAAATTCATTTTTTTCAACAAGCAGCTTGTTTGGTAATTCTTCCGGAAAGACTTTATTGTAATCTGGGAAAGAGCCTTCAATGAGTTTGCTCGTAATATCATGTCCTTCAACATTAAAGTGTATCTGCTTATTATCATAGCTAAATTCGATTAATTTCTGTGAAATGTCCTTAAATGTTGCTAAAATACGTTTAAGTTCCATAACACACTTTCTTGGTATTATACAATTGTTAGGGTTTGCTTCTGCGTGTTCTCCGGGGCATTTGCTCAATGCCAGCCTGTGTCCATCTGTTGACACAAATACGGTTTCGTTGTTTTTCTTTTCAAAAAACAGCCCATTTAAAAAATGCCTAGCGTCTTGGTATGCCATGCAAAAACTTGTTTCAGACAAACTGGTTAGTAGTTCGCCTGCTTTTATTTTACTGATCGCTTTGTCTTCTGTTGTTTGTGTCTGCATCACAGGGAAATCATTAGCCGGCAAAGAAGGTAGGACAAGTTCGCTCTTTCCTGCGGAAATAGTTGTTTTCTGATCTTCTATATCAAATGTAATTTCTTTGTGGTTAGATAGGGCTTGAACTATATCCAGAAGTTTTTTTGCAGGCAGCGTTGTTTTCACCCCATCTTCTGTTCTTGCCAACGGGTAAGTATTTTTAATTTGAACTTCCAGGTCAGTTCCAGTGAAATGCAAACCATTAATATCAGCTTCAATCAAGACATTAGAAAGCACAGGCATCGTCTGATTAACTTCAGATACACCTACTACATTTTTTAATACACGGACAAGCTCCTCTGGCTTATTGATAATAATAATCATATATATAAATTATATATTATTTTTATTAGATTTATATTAAAGCCGTGATTTTCTTTTAATTGATTGTCTTTGCTTGTTGGTTTGTTGTGTTTTTATAGTTGCTCTATGCGATGTTTGTAGTTGAAATAATGTGGATAAAAACATTGCTATGATACATTCACATGTTATCAAGACTTGGCTAACTAGTTATTAAGGATATGAAGTATATTTTTATAATCTTGGTCAAACGTTGACATGGTTGTTTTCGCTTGTTCTATTTTTTTACAAGCATGGATAACGGTTGTGTGGTCACGGCCACCAAAGCTATCGCCAATGGTAGGGAGACTATGGCGTGTCATTTCTTTAGACAAATACATGGCCATATGGCGCGGCAATGTAATTTTGCGATCTCTTTTTGTTGATAATATGTCACTTACTCTAATTTTATAATACTGAGCCACCACTTTTTGTATATGCTCAATGGTTATAATTCTTTCTTGGAGCGCAAGCAGATCTTTTAACGCATCTTTTACAAAATTTAGAGTTATTTCTTCCCTCTTAAAATGAGCTGTTGCAAAAACACGACGCAAACTTCCTTCTAGCTCACGAACATTAGAGTGTACATTTTTTGCTAAAAAGAACGCAACATCCTCAGGAACCTTTTGTTCTGATTGTTCTGCTTTGCTATGAATAATAGCAACCCTAGTTTCTAAATCAGGCGGATCTATTGAAACATTCATGCCCCAAACCAACCGTGATTTAAGCCGATCCTCCAAACCATCAATTTCTTTAGGATATTTATCACAGGTTAGAACAACTTGTTTTTTGTATTCAAACAAAGAGTTGAAAGTATGGAAAAACTCTTCTTGTGATCTTTCTTTACCTGCAAAAAACTGTATATCATCAAGCAGCAGCGCATCAGCAGAACGATAAATTTTTTTAAACTCTTCTATTTGGTTGTGCCTTAAAGCAGTTACCATGTTTTGTACAAATTTTTCAGAATGAAGATATATAACTTTTTTGCTTTGATCGTTTTTTAATATTTCATTTCCAATAGAATGGAGAAGATGCGTTTTTCCTAACCCAACACCGCCATATATATACAACGGATTGTATTGCCCAAGATTTGAAACCACAGAAAGACATGCGGCTTTTGCCAGTTGATTAGATTTTCCTTCAACAAAACTTTCAAACACCAGGTCGCCATTCAAGCTTGACCCAAATTGTTGTGATGAATATGCGGGAACCCCTTCAACCTCTTCTTTTTGAGCTGGTTTTGTTGACATCAAACTCAAGAGAACGCTACTTACTTGACTAGAGCTTTCTGAATCAACGGTTTTCTTTATAAGAGACATAAAATTTGTCTCAACAGACTCTTTTATAAACTTATTTGGTGCAATTACATTTAGGACACGATCTTGAATCGTTGCTTTAAGTGGCAGTATCCATGTTTTCATTTGTTTTTCTGACAGCACGTTAGTCATAGAGACTACGCACTTGTCCCACAGTGTTTGTTCTTTAGTCATGTTAATTTTCCGGCTGAGCTCTAATATCTCATAAAAAAAAACAAAATTATATATTGACAAAGAAATATATAATTTGCAGTATACAAACCTTAGAGAGAATTATGAAAAGAACTTTTCAACCAAGTAACTTAAAAAGAAAGAGAAAGCATGGCTTTCGCGCTAGAATGAAGACAGCGTCTGGCAGAGCTGTGTTAAATTCTCGAAGAGCGAAAGGCCGCGCAACACTTTGTCCGTAAATTCTTCCCCAAAAAAACAAAAAACTGCATTTAAAATTTCTAAAGACGTGATTTTAGAGTTTAAAAATCTAAATCAAAGCAAAGGAAAGTTTTTGAGAATAAACTATAAGAGAAACTTATTGAGTTATCCTAGGTTAGCAATACACTTGTCCAAGAAGAATATAGCTTTAGCTGTAAATAGAAATAAAATCAGACGCAAAATCAGACAAGATTTTAATATCACAAAGGAAAAATTCAAAAAATTTGATATTTTGGTATCTACTATTAAGAAATTGGATGCTGAAAATATTTCGATAAGTGATATTCTTATGCAAGAATGGTTAAAACTAAAAAAATTATTGTTGAAATAATTATAGGCCTCATAACAGTCTATAATAAATGCATATCACCCTACATGCCTGCAACTTGTAGACACATGCCTACATGCTCAGAATATGCAAAATTATCACTAAAAAAATACGGTCCAATTAAAGGACTCTGGCTATCAATATGTAGGCTGCTAAGATGCCAGCCATTAGGTACATCTGGATATGACCCAATACCTGAGGAAGAAAAAAGAAATCATGAACAATAGATTGTTTTTATATAGTGCTTTAATTTTTGTATTTATACTTCTAGTTGATGCTTGGGACCAAGATTACTCAGAACCAGAATCATATCAAACAGAATCTAAGAATACAGATATACCTGAAACAAAACAAAAAAACAAAGCCACTGCAGAAGTCCCCAGCAAAGAACAAACTATACTTGCAAAAAATTTATTAACCGTTACTACAAATACATTAAAAGTTAAAATTAACACCGAAGACGGATCTGTTGTTTACTCTGAATTGCTAAAATATCCTGTTAACCTTGGAGACAAAACAAAAAACATAAAGATATTTGATGTTTTTGATGACTACTATGTCGCGAAGTCTGGCGTCCAAGGCAAAAAAATAAAAATGCCAACCAATTTTATATCACAAAAACCAAATTATGATCTTGGTCAAGATGAAAACCTAAATGTAGAGATAATAACAAGAAATAATGATGATATTACATTTGTCAAAAACTATTTATTTTCTAAAAATTCTCACTTAATAAAAATCAGACAAACAATACAAAACAACACTAATAAACCTTTATTATTAAGACAATATAATACGCTTGAAAGAAAAAGAGCAGAAAGCGAGAACATAATGCTTTATACATATACGGGTGCAGCTTACTATGATGACGAGGACAAGTTTAATAAAATTGAATTTGATTCCATAGACGAAGAAGACTTTCTGAAGCGAACAAATAATGGCTGGATAAGTATGATACAACACTACTTCTTTTCGGCATGGATACCAGCAAACAACAACAGCGAAGAACAAACGACATATACAAGAAAATCTAGAGTTGATAATGAAGACACTTATATTATAGGAAGCGTTGGTGATTATTTTGAGTTAAAACCAAAGAAAAGCCACACCTTCGAAACAAATTTGTTTGTTGGCCCTAAGAACCAGGCAGAGATATCAGAAATTGCAACAGGCCTAGAATTAACTGTCGACTATGGCTCATTAACATTCTTGGCAGCACCACTTTTTTGGATTTTAGAGTTGTTATATTACATATTTGGTAATTGGGGTTGGGCAATTATTGCTCTTACATTTATCATCAAACTATTATTCTACAAACTTTCGGAGACAAGCTATAAATCTATGGCAAAAATGAAAAAGTTAAACCCAAGAATGCAAATACTTAAAGAAAGATATGCAGATGATAGAAAAAAATTCAGTGAAGCATTAATGCAAATGTACAAAGATGAAAAAGTAAATCCTTTAGGTGGTTGTTTGCCAATATTGATACAAATACCTGTATTTATCGCTTTGTATTGGGTTTTAATAGAAAGCGTAGAAATGAGACAGGCCCCATTTATAGCTTGGATTAAAGACTTGTCTAGCGCAGACCCTCTTTTTATATTGCCCGTTGCCATGGGGATAAGCATGTACATACAACAAAAACTAAACCCAGCGCCTACGGACGCGATGCAACAAAAGATATTTATGGTATTGCCTTTTTTATTTACTTTTTTGTTTGCAACATTCCCATCTGGACTAGTCCTATATTGGTTAACCAACAACATACTTTCAATTGTTCAACAGTATGTAATAAACAAAAAAATAGTTAACTCATAGCTCTCATGAAATCTAACAACACCATAGCCGCAATATCAACTGCATATGGATTCTCTGGTATTGGAGTGATACGTATTTCTGGAGAGAATGTAAAGAAACTAATTAAGGAGTTTTTTAAAGAAACATTAAAACCTAGATATGCCCATGTTAAAAAAATTTATCATCAAAAAAAAATACTTGATGAAGTAATAGTAATATATTTTAAAAAACCAAATTCATATACCGGAGAAGACATGTGCGAAATACATTCACATGGCAACCCTGTTATATTAGAAACAATATTAGACATAATAACTCCAAAATATGCAAGACAAGCCAAACCTGGAGAATTTACAGAACGATCTTTTTTGAATGATAAGATTGATTTAATACAGGCCGAAGCAGTTTCTGATTTAATTTCTTCCTCAAACATAGAAGCAGCTAAATCAGCTGCAAACTCTCTTCAAGGAGAATTCTCTAAACAGATCCATTTTTTACAAGATATAATATTAGAATTTCGTTCTAAAATAGAATCTTCGATAGATTTCCCCGAAGATGAAATACCAAATTATGATAAAAAAATATTCGTTAATTATATTTTGAAATTAGAGAAAAACTTAAAATGTATTTTGGATGTTGCTACTTCAGGTTCCATATTAAATCAAAAAATTAGATATGTGATAGCAGGAAAGCCAAACGCTGGTAAATCATCGCTAATCAATTGTATATTGAATACAGAATCTTCAATAGTATCTTCGATACCTGGAACTACACGAGATTCAATTGATTATGAAGTAAAGATAGATAACTTTATCATCTCTATTACTGATACAGCGGGGTTGAGACTAACAGGTAATGTGATAGAAAAAAAAGGAATTGAAAGAACTAAAAAAGCTTTGTCTGCAGCAAATAGAATATTATATATTGTGGACGCAAAAAAAGGATTTACAAAATCTGATAAAAATTTAATACAGAAGTATAATATAAAAAACTATGACATAATTTATAACAAAATTGACTTGGTCAGCATAAAAGCGCATAGAAAAAAAACTAATAATCATTATGAAATATATTTATCTGCAATTAAGAGATCAGGACTGTCTGGTCTTAAAAAAACCATTTTAAACCATTACAAAAACACTAGTTTGAGTGAAAATGTGATGTTGGCAAGAAAAAGACATATAGAATGTATAGAAAAAAGCTTAGAGCACATAGCAACAGCTAAGAAACATCTACAAAATTATCATTTGGAATTTTTAGCAGAAGAAATCAGAATTGTTCACAAATATGTGTCTTCAGTCACTGGAGATGATACGATAACAGAAAAAACGCTCGAAAAAATTTTTTCTGATTTTTGTATAGGAAAATAATGTATGAAAAAATATGATGTTATTGTAATTGGTGGAGGACATGCTGGTTGTGAAGCTGCAGCAGCAGCTGCAAGAATGGGGTGTAAAACAGCATTAATCACAATGAAAACTGACTCTATCGGTCAGCTTAGCTGCAACCCAGCTGTTGGAGGCATAGGAAAATCACACTTAGCTAGAGAAGTTGATGCATTAGATGGATTAATAGCTATTACAGCAGACCAATCTTCATTGCAAAGAAGAGTGTTAAATTCAAGCAAAGGACAAGCTGTTCGAGCAACAAGGATACAAACCTGCAGAGATCATTATAGACTAAATATGCAAAAAACTTTGCAATCAATAGACGAACTAGATATTTGTCAGGCGACTATATCAAAAATCATGACTGCTAATAATAAAGCATCAGGGGTTGTTACAGACGCTGGAGAAAAAATATCTGCAAAATCTGTGGTCTTAACAGTAGGTACTTTTCTAGGAGGAAGGATACATATAGGTTCAAATTCTTTTTCTGCTGGAAGAGTTGGAGACAAAGCTTCTATAGAGCTCGAAAATTTTTTTAAAAATTATTCATTTAAAATTGGAAGATTAAAAACAGGTACACCGCCGAGAATAAAAACATCATCTATAAACTTCAATAAACTTGAAAAACAAGATAGTGATTATCATATGCCAAAGTTATCTTATTTATATGATCATTATGGAGTCAGCTGCGATGAAATAAAAAAAGTAGCATGTCATATAACATACACAAATGAAAAAACACATGATTTGATTAAAGAAAAGAAAAATGAATCACCGTTATACAATGGAGAAATTATTTCTAAAGGACCAAGATACTGTCCGTCAATTGAAGATAAAGTACATAGATTTGCTGATAAGAACCAACATCAAATTTTTTTAGAGCCAGAAACAATAAATAATTACGAAACATATCCTAATGGTATTTCTACAAGCTTATCAGAAAAAAATCAGCTAAAATTTTTGCAAACCATAAAAGGATTGGAATCTGCAATTATTACACAACCTGGTTATGCGATAGAATATAGCTATTTTGATCCACGTGAACTTCGTCCTACGCTTGAAACAAAAAAATTGGAAAATCTTTTTTTTGCAGGACAAATTAATGGAACAACTGGATATGAAGAAGCAGCAGCACAAGGAGTGTTGTCAGGTATAAATGCTGCATTAAAATCAAAAGAACAAGAAGCTTGGATTCCTACAAGAAAAGAATCTTATATGGGTGTGCTTGTTGATGATCTCTGTACACAAGGCGTTATAGAGCCATATAGAATGTTTACGAGCAGAGCAGAACATCGACTAAGGTTAAGAGAAGATAATGCAGATATTAGATTAACTGAGATTGGTTATAGACATGGCGTAGTATCAAAAAAAAGATATGAACTATTTTTAGATAAGATGGATAGAATTGAATCTGAAACAAAAAGATTGGAGGCCATCAACATAGACAAACACAGCAAAACATCTAAGCATCTGGAAAAAAATTTTGGACTAAAATTAAATAAAAAATCAAATATGAAAAATCTATTAAAAATGTCCACCATTACATACGAAGATATATCTAAGTTGCAATGTTTTGGCATTACAGCAAATTCAGATATAGGAAACGTTGTAGCAAACAACATTCGATATGAAGGCTATCTAAAGAGACAGGATGATGAGGCTGATTTTTTTAACAATGCTCAAACCCAAAAAATACCATCAGATTTTGATTATGAAAAAGTTAAAGGATTAACAATAGAAGCACTCGAAAAATTAAAAGAAATATCGCCAAACGATCTAGGACAAGCTAGCAGAATACCAGGAATAACTCCAGCCGCTATAACGCTATTAAAAATTGCTATAAAAAATTATTAACAGAAAGTCTTATTGTATGAAGAATTTATGATTGATCTTAGCCAGTCTACCAATGAATTGTTAGCAAAGCATATAAATTATATGGACCCTCTTCATCTAGATAATTATACATTATATGTGGATGCACTTTTTTCTTGGCAAAAAACTAACAATATTATTGGAACTAAAAATAAAGAGTATTTTATTAAAAGAGAAATACAAGATTGTTTGGTTATTAGAAATTTAATGCCAAATGGAACAATACTAGACGTCGGAACCGGCGGAGGTATACCAGGAATTATCTTTGCGATTTCAAATAGAAACAACAAGTATATTTTATTAGAGAGAAGCAGGAATTATCTTAATTTTTTGGAACAAATAAAAATTAGATTGGACCTAAATAACGTGAATTTAATTAATTGTGATTTTTTTGATTATAAGCCAGAAGAAAAAGTTGATGCTATTATACTGAAAAATTTTAGCAACAAGCAGATTTCAAATCTTAAGTATGCTGAAAAATTTATATTAATCAAAGAAACTATCTCTAAAAATATTGGTAAGAATATACCTTTTTTTATGATTACAGGCTCTAATTCATTACAATTATTGGATAATCCTTTAATTAAAAACGAGTATAGAAATAATGTTAATATAATAAAGATAGATACCCCATTTTTTAAAACTAATAGGTATTTAGTGGAGCATATTTCATGACAGAGATTCTTGCGGTGGTTAATCAAAAGGGCGGAGTTGGCAAAACAACAACATGCGTTAACCTTGCTTCTTGTTTAGGGAAAACCGACAGAAATGTTTTATTACTAGATATTGATCCACAATCTAATGCAACCAAAGGTTCGGGTATAAATCCACAAGAACTAAATGAGACAATTAATGATGTTTTATTAAATAATTTGGATATTGATGATTGCATTATTGACATAAAAGATTATAAATATTCATTGCTGCCCGCGAATCCAATGTTGACACAGTCTGAAGTGGAATTGCTCGCTGCAGATGATAAAGAGTTTGTATTATCTAATATTTTGAAACAACCATCACAAAAATTTGATTATGTATTGATAGATTGTCCGCCATCTTTAAATATTCTTACCGTAAACGCTTTAGTAGCATCAACTAGTGTTTTGATTCCTGTTCAGTGTGAATTCTACGCTCTACAGGGATTAAGCGAACTCAACAAAACCATTGAACAAATCAAGAAATCAGCAAATTCATCCATTGAGATCAAAGGTATCTTAAGAACTATGTTTGATTCGAGAAATAATCTGGCAGACGATGTAAGCAGACAATTAATTAAATTCTTCAAGGATAAGGTTTTCAAAACGATAATCCCTAGAAATATCAGGTTAGCGGAAGCACCTAGTCATGGGATGCCAATATTGAACTATGATTCTACCTCAAAAGGGGCATTTTCATATCTTTCACTAGCAGGTGAAATCATTAAACTTGAAAATAGTTGACTATACATAATTGATCTGAAGAGTTATATTATTAGTATGAGAAAAAGAAAGGCCTTAGGGTCTGGATTAGAAGCTCTACTAAGTACAACTTCAGAATCTGTACAAGATCAACCATCTTCAAAGTCTGACCAGCAAATCAATGGCATAATAAATATACCGATCGATAAAATTTCTAGAAATCCATCACAGCCCCGTAAAAATTTTTCAGAAGAAGCATTGTCAGCTATGGGAGAGACAATAAAATTAGTAGGCCAGCTTCAACCTATAATTGTTAAAAAAACCAAAGATGGTTATGAATTAATTGCAGGAGAAAGACGATGGAGAGCAATGCAGACTATTCGTTCGGAGATGATACAAGCTGTAGTAATTGAATCAGACCAAAAACAATCAGCAATCAAAGCCATAGTTGAGAACGTTCAACGTGAACAATTAAATGCTATAGAAGAATGTGAAGCATTAAACAAGTTGTACTCAGAATATGGAATGAATCATGACGATATTGCAAAATTTGTTGGTAAGTCAAGATCTCATATTACAAATATTATGAGACTGAATTCGTTGTCTGAATTCGTTAAATCTAAATTAATGCAAGGATTAATAGAAATGGGTCATGCACGATCTGTTTTAACATTATCACATAAAGAGCAAGAGCAGCTAATAAGATCTGCCATAGCAAAAAAAATGTCAGTCAGGCAAATTGAGAAAATAGCTCAAAGCAAACAATTTGATCATGTCCATAATATTGTGAAAAAAACCAAAAATCCTGATACAGCATTTCTAGAGAGGGAGCTAACAGATATACTGGGAGCGAAGACCAAAATTACTGCATCAGCTAAAGGCAAAGGTACTATCAATATTAGGTTTACTAGTATTGATGAGTTACAAGGCATCATAAAAAAGATCAAAAAATAGTAATATTAATTATTAATAAACAGAAACATATAAATTGAATCCATTTCAATTGTCTTTTATACTTACATGAGCCTTTAAGGCTAAGGTTTTTTGCTCGTGGTGAACGTCTAAACGTGTTAAGAGTAATACAGTATCAAGCGTTAATATCATTTGGTGTAGCGCTTGTTTTTATGAACTTAGGTTCAGCAAATATCTGGCCATCGTTGTATGGTGGTCTAATATCTGTGCTAAATACATTACTTCTAGCTAGAGGCGTTGACAATGCAGCTGAAGCTGCTAAAGAGCAACAAAAAGGAAGAAGCGCCTGGCTACTATTTAAAAGTTTGTTCTTAAGAATGGCTTTAATATTAATTGGTTTTTACATAGGAATAGTTAATCTTAAATTTGAACCTATTGAAATATTAGTAGCTTTTGCATTAGCTCAAATAGGTTATGTCTTCTTCAAAACCAAGTACATATATTAATTACGAGAGAAGTAAAATATGGATACAGGACCAGCAACAGATAACCCGGTAGGATATATTTCTCATCATTTACAGCCTCTATCAACTGGAAGTGGTTTCTGGACATTTCATATCGATACAATGTTTTTTAGTATGCTGATTGCTGTATTTGTAATGTTTTTAAGTTATAAAGTAGGTAGAAATATTACAGCATCAGAACCAAAGGGATTACAAAATGTTTTAGAAACTCTAATTGAGTTTGTAAACAATTTGGTAAAAGAGGCATTTCCAAAACCAAATAAAATTGTTGGGCCACTTGGATTGACTATTTTTTTATGGGTGTTTCTAATGAATGCAATGGATTTGATTCCTGTGGATTTACTTCCGAAAATAGCCAGTATTATGGGCATACATTATTTGAAGGTTGTGCCAACCGCAGATCCACATACAACGTTTGCACTTTCTTTGACTGTTTTTGTTTTATGTATATATTACAATATAAAAATCAAAGGATCTGTTGGTTATTTTAAATCCTTTTTAGTGCATCCTTTTGGAATATATCTTGCGCCAATAAACTTTATATTGACACTAGTGGAAGAATTGGCGAAACCACTTAGTCTAGCACTGAGATTGTTTGGTAATATGTTTACGGGGGAACTTGTTTTTTTACTTATTGCGCTTTTACCTTGGTATTTTATTCCTATTCCGGGGACATTGTGGGCAATATTTCATATTCTTGTAATTACATTACAGGCTTTTATATTTATGGTGTTAACTATAATGTATATTAGTTTAGCATCAGAGGAATCACATTAATTTTTTAAAGAGGTTATTATGGAAAACACACTTACACCTGAGATGATAACGCAAATTTATTCATCTACTAGCTTAGGAGTATCAATAATGCTCGCTGCAGCGGGATTTGGTTCTGCTATTGGCTGGGGACTTATATGTATGAAATATATAGAAGGTATTGCTAGGCAACCAGAAATGCTTCCAGCTCTGAGAATTCAAATGTTTATTACAGCTGGATTAATGGAATCATTTCCTTTTATTGTGTTGGCTTTTGCGATGTTTTTTGTTTTTGCCAATCCATTTATTGGAGCTGCTAAAGCAGCTATTGGCGCCTAGAAAAGGAGTACACAAGATATGAATGTAACTGCAACATTATTTGGTCAGATGATTACATTTGTCATCTTTGTTTGGTTTATTAAGGCTTTTTTGTGGGAGCCACTTACCACTGCCATGGAAGAGAGATCTAAAAAGATTGCAGATGGCCTGGCGTCGGCAGAGCTTGGTAAGAAAAAAATGGCTGAAGCAGCTACAGAATATGAGAAAACATTAAAAGAAGCTAAGGATAAAGCATCCGATGTTTTAAACCAGGCCCAACAACAATCAAGCACAATTATTGATGAAGCTAGAAGCAAAGCTAAACTAGAGGCTAATAAAATACTAGAATCTGCAAAACAGCAAATAGATCAAGAAACAAACATTGCTAAAGAAAGTTTGCGAAGAGAATTATCTACTATTTCTTTAGAATGTGCAGAAAAAATTATAGATAAGGAAATTGATAAGAATAAGCATAATGAAATTATAGAAAAGGCACTGAAGAGTTTATAATGACAGATAATTATACATATGCAAGACCCTATGCAGAAGCAGCATTTAAAACTGCTGATGCAGACAAGACTGTTGCAGATTGGAAAAATGATTTGGAAACACTTTCATATGTCACTGATAGACAAGATATTAAAGCTTTATTATCTAATCCAAAAGTAAGCCAATCTAAATCAATTGAATTTCTTATGAGCTTTTTAAAAGATAAAAAAAATTCAAAAATGATTAATTTTTTAAATAACCTTTTTGCTAACAAAAGAATATTTTACCTAAAAGAAATATATGAACTATATGACAAAATATCATCTGCCTCGAAAAATATATCGGTTGCTGAGATAGAAACTTCATATGAGTTGACACCCAAACAGAAAGATTCTATTAAGAATTTTTTAAATAAAAAGTTTCAAAACAAGATAATTGTACAAGAATTAATTAATAAAAATTTGCTAGGTGGTGTAAAAATAAAAATTGATGATGAGGTTATTGATTTTAGTATAAAAAATAAACTAGAACAAATGAAACAAGAATTAATAAAATAAACAGGAAATTAAGATGACTATAAATCCTACAGAGATAAGCGATTTAATAAAAGAAAAAATAAAGAAGTTTGATATCAGTTCCGATATACATAACGAAGGAACTGTTATCACATTAACAGATGGTATAGCAAGAATATATGGTATTACCGAGGCTTTGCAGGGAGAAATGTTAGAATTCCCTAATAAAACTTATGGGATGGCATTGAATCTTGAAAGAGATTCTGTTGGTGCTGTAATTTTAGGGGATTACAAGCATATATCTGAGGGTGATACTGTTAAATGTACAGGAAGAATTTTGGAAGTTCCTGTTGGAGATGAGTTGTTAGGCAGAGTTGTAAATTCATTGGGGGAACCCATTGATAATAATGGAGATATTAAAACAACAAAATCCTCTCCTATAGAAAAAATAGCACCCGGTGTTATAGAAAGAAAATCTGTTGATCAACCTGTACAAACAGGATTAAAGTCAATTGATTCAATGGTTCCAATAGGTAGAGGGCAAAGAGAGTTAATTATTGGAGATAGACAAACAGGCAAAACTGCTGTGGCTATTGATGCAATCATAAATCAAAAAGATACTGGTATAAAATGTATATATGTTGCCATAGGACAAAAAGCATCTTCAATTGCAGCAGTTGTTAGAAAATTAGAAGAACATGATGCTATGAAACACACAATTGTTGTTGCTGCATCTGCATCTGATTCAGCTGCAATGCAATATATTGCACCTTATTCTGGATGTGCTATGGGTGAATATTTTAGAGATAATGGTAAAGATGCACTAATAGTCTACGATGATTTAACAAAACAAGCGTGGGCATACAGACAAGTTTCATTGTTATTGAGAAGACCTCCAGGAAGAGAAGCATATCCAGGAGATGTCTTTTATTTGCATTCAAGATTACTAGAAAGATCGTCTCGTATTAATGAAAAAGCAGTAGAAGATATTACTAAAGGTAAAATTAAATCTAAAACAGGATCTCTAACAGCTTTGCCAATAATTGAAACACAAGCAGGTGATGTTTCTGCTTTTGTTCCTACTAACGTAATATCAATTACTGATGGACAAATATTTTTAGAGACTGATTTATTCAATGCTGGGATTAGACCTGCTATTAATGCAGGCTTGTCAGTTTCCAGAGTAGGTGGAGCAGCTCAAACAAAAATAATAAAAAAACTTGGCGGAGGTGTGAGACTCGCACTAGCTCAATATAATGAATTAGCTGCTTTTTCTCAATTTGCCTCTGATTTGGACGATGCGACAAGAAAACAGCTTGAAAGAGGACAAAGAGTTATTGAAGTTATGAAGCAAACCCAGTATACACCTTTAACTGTTGCAGAAATGGCATTGTCTTTATTTGCAGTAAATGAAGGTTACATAGATGATGTAGATTTGTCGAAAGTTGTTTCTTTTGAGAAAGCATTACATGAATATGCTAGATCAAAACATCAAAAGCTGATAGATGAAATTAACAAATCAAATGATTACAACGATGAAATCGCATCATCATTTAAAAAGCTACTTGAAGAATTTAAAGCTAACGGGGTGTGGTAGAAATGTCAGGTAGTCAAGAAATTAGAAGACAAATAAAGAGTATTCAGAATACACAAAAAATAACCAAAGCAATGGAAATGGTTGCTGCCAGTAAAATGAAAAAAGCTCAAGATCAAATGAATAAAGCTAGGCCATATGCAGAAAAAATAGTTAATGTGATGAAGCACTTATCACATGCTCACCCAGAATATAATTCTTCGTTTTTTGATATTAGAGAAGTTAAAAAAAGAGCTTATATAGTTGTTTCTTCAGATAGAGGACTATGCGGAGGTCTTAATAATAATTTATTTAAAAACCTTATAGAAAAAACAAGTAATGATAAATTAAATAATATTGAATCAGCTTTTAGTATATTTGGTAATAAATCGTTGAGTTTTTTTCAGAGAATGGGAGGTGAAGTTATTGCCCAATCTACTCATCTTGGAGATAAACCAACAATTGAACAGCTTTTAGGCACAATAAAGACAACTGTTGATAAGTTTTTAGATGGCGATATTGACGAAGTATATATTTCTTATAATAGTTTTAAAAACACTATGTCTCAAATACCGATCATTGAAAAAATATTACCCATTGCTGATCAGGAGAAAGATGAAAATTATGATTTTTATTGGGACTATATTTATGAGCCAGATGCAGAAGAGATATTAGAAGCATTATTTAGAAGATATATTGAGTCCCTTGTGTATAGGGCTATTGTTGAAAATCTTGCTTGTGAGCAAGCATCAAGAATGATAGCAATGAAGTCTGCTTCTGATAATGCAGCAGATCTAATATCAGAACTACAACTTATTTATAACAAAAATAGACAAGCTGCTATTACGCAAGAATTATCTGAAATCATTTCGGGAGCAGCAGCATTATAAATTATATTTTAAAAGGAGATACGATTTTATGGAAACAGGAAAAATAGTTGAGATTATTGGAGCTGTAATTGATGTGCAATTTTCACGACAATCAATGCCCAAGGTATTTGATGCGCTAAAGATTAATGAAAATAATTTAACACTAGAAGTTCAACAACAAATTGGAGATGGAATAGTAAGAACAATTGCTATGGGCTCTACTGATGGCTTGAAAAGAGGATTAGAAGTTAATAACACAGGAAAACCTATTAGCGTCCCAGTTGGAGATAAGACATTAGGTAGAATAATGAATGTTCTTGGGCAACCTGTAGATAATGCCGGTGAAATCAAAGCAGAAAAACATATGCCGATTCATAGAGCTGCCCCAACATTTTCTGATCAAGCATCTGAAATAGAAATATTAGAAACTGGAATTAAAGTTGTAGATTTAATTTGTCCGTTTGCAAAAGGAAGTAAAGTTGGATTATTTGGAGGAGCTGGTGTTGGTAAAACGGTTATTTTAATGGAATTAATTAGAAATATTGCTGCAGAACATAGTGGTTTCTCTGTGTTTGCTGGTGTCGGCGAAAGAACTAGAGAAGGAAATGACTTTTATCATGAAATGACCGATGCAAAAGTAATTGATAAAGTTTCGCTGGTATACGGTCAAATGAATGAACCACCAGGTAACCGTTTGAGAGTTGCTTTAACAGGGTTAACTATGGCTGAGCATTTTAGAGATGAAGGCAGTGATACGTTGTTATTTATTGATAATATATATAGATATACGCTTGCTGGTACAGAAGTTTCTGCTTTGCTCGGTAGAATGCCATCAGCCGTTGGCTATCAACCAACTCTTGCTGAGGAAATGGGTGTACTTCAAGAGAGAATTACATCAACTAAAACAGGTTCAATCACCTCAATTCAGGCAGTCTATGTACCTGCAGATGATCTAACGGATCCATCTCCAGCCACTACATTTGCCCATCTAGATGCAACTGTTGTATTATCAAGACAGATTGCAGAATTGGGAATTTACCCTGCTGTTGATCCACTTGATTCAACAAGCCGACAATTAGATCCATTAATACTTGGGCAAGAACATTATGATACTACTAGATCAGTACAAGGTGTTTTACAAAAATATAAGGAGCTTAAAGATATTATTGCCATTCTTGGTATGGATGAACTATCTGAAGATGATAAATTAGCTGTTAACCGTGCTAGAAAAATTCAAAGATATTTATCTCAACCATTCTATGTTGCTGAGACTTTCACTGGTAGTCCAGGAAAATATGTGTCTTTAAAAGATACCATTGCTGGCTTCCAAGGCATTGTAAACGGTGATTATGATCATCTTCCTGAACAAGCATTTTATATGATCGGTACTATTGATGAGGCTGTTAAAAAAGCAGATGAGTTAAAATGAAAAATGAAAATACTATTAAACTAGAAATAGTTAGTGCTGAAGAGGAATTATTTTCAGATAATGTAGAAATGGTATTCGCTCCTGCTGATATGGGTGAAGTTGGTATCACACCGAAACACACACCACTAATCACAAAACTTAAACCTGGTGATGTGAGAGCACAGATATCACAAACTGAAACTAAATCTTTTTATATAAGCGGAGGCTTATTAGAAGTACAGCCAGATATTGTTACTATTTTATCTGATACTGCAATAAGAGAAGATGACTTAGATGAAGAAAGAGCAAAGGAAGCTGAAGAAAGGGCAAAGAAAGCTATGGAAGATTCTGGGACAGACATAGATGTAGCAAAAGCTAAAGCGGAATTAGCACAAGCTGCAGCACAATTAAGGCTTATTAAAAAGCTTAAAAACAAAAAGTGAAATTTACAACTGTGATTCTTGCGGCAGGTCAAAGCAAGAGAATGTCATCTCTCAAGTCTAAATTGCTTTTTAAAATTGCAGGGAAATATATAATAGAACACGTTCTTGAAACAGTACATAGCATTAAACCATCAAAGGTAATTTGCGTCTTAAATAAAACATCAGCTGAACTAGAAGACTTTATTTCTAGTTATAATGTAAAACAAACTTTCCAGAAAGAAACTAACGGTACGGCAAAGGCACTCGAAGTAGCGCTATCTGCAAAAAAAACAGAACCAAATAATATTGTTCTTGTCTTATGTGGAGATGTTCCATTTATTAGGAGCGGCACATTACAGTCAATTTTAAAAAAAATGACTAAAAGTGATCTTTGTCTGGGGACTATATCTTTAGATGACCCATATGGATATGGAAGAGTTTTGAGAATTAATAAAAAAATTGTTAACATTATTGAAGAAAGGGATGCCAATAGAAAAATAAAAAATATAAAAGAAATAAATACAGGCATAATTGCTATTAAAGAAGGGGTTTTGAGGAAGTATCTTAAGCAAATAAAAAACAACAATAATCAAAAAGAGTACTATCTTACTGATTTAGTTAATTTATTTAGCAGAAACGGATTCAAAGTCACATCTCATTCAATACGTGATACGGTAGAAGTTATGGGGATAAATTCAAAAAAAGATTTAGTAAAACTTGAGAGAAAGTATATTCTTAAAAAAGCTCAAGATTTAGTTAATAAGGGAACTTTAATTAGAGATATAAATAGAATAGATATCAGAGGATCTTTAACGGTTAAAAAAGATGTTGATATAGATGTTAATTGTATTTTTGAAGATAAAGTTAGCATTGGATCAAACACAACCATTGGACACAATTGTTATTTAAATAGATGCAAGATTGGAAATAATGTTAATATCAAACCAAATACTATCATCTTTGGTTCTACTATTGGTGATAATTGTACTGTAGGACCTTATGCGCGTATTAGAGCTGGTACGATAATTAAGAAAGAAGCACAAATTGGAAATTTTGTAGAAATAAAAAATTCCTCAATAGGAACCGGAACTAAAATAAATCACTTAAGTTATATTGGAGATGCTGATCTAGGTAATAATATTAATATCGGCGCAGGTACTATAACTTGTAATTATGATGGACAAAAAAAACATAAAACCATTATAGAAAGCAATGCATTCATAGGTTCTGGAACAAAATTAGTTGCACCAGTTAAAGTAAGCAAAGGTACATATATTGGTGCGGGCTCAACCATTACCAAAGATACAGTTCCTGGAAAATTAACATTAGCAAGAAGTAAACAAGTAACCATAGACAATTGGAAGAGCAAACCTAAAGCCGGAAAAAAATAATGTGTGGAATTTTTGGCGTTGTTTCTTCTAAAGCTGTTGCAAATAATTTAGTCGCAGGTCTAAAGAGATTAGAGTACAGAGGGTATGATTCAGCTGGTATCTCTGTAATAAATAAAAACGAAAAATTAAAACGCATAAGATGTAAAGGCAAGGTAAGTGATTTAAAAAAACTCTTACGATCACATTCTTTAGATGGTAAATGTGGTATTGCACATACACGTTGGGCAACACATGGTATACCTAATATTAAAAATGCTCATCCTCATAACTCAGGATGTATATCAATAGTTCACAATGGAATAATAGAAAATCATGAAGAATTAAAACGTAATTTAAAAAAGAAAGGTTATGTTTTTTCATCGGATACTGATTCAGAAATTATTTCACATCTAATACACTCAAATACCACCAATAAAAAAACATTTGTAAAGACAATCCTAGATTCTGTCAAACTTCTTAAGGGGACATATGCATTAGGAATCATAAATGAACATTATCCAAATAGAATTATTGCTACATCACATGGAAGCCCACTATTGATAGGTTTGGGTAATACTGAAAATTACATTGGTTCTGACATTCAGCCTATTTCTCCTCAGACAAAAAAATTTATTACATTAAATGATTTTGAAATTGCTGATATATCAGCTACGGATGTTTCAGTTTATGATAAAAAAGGAAGGAAAATAAAAAAATCTTTAAATCATTCATCTCTTAAAGCAAAAGATATATCTAAAAGTGGTTATAAACATTTTATGCAAAAAGAAATACATGAACAAAAAGATATTGTTGGAAATATAATTAATAATTATTTAAGTACAACGAAAGTTCTTCCTAATACATTTGGGCCTAAATCTGATCAATTATTAAAGCAAATTAAAAATATTCATTTTGTTGCATGCGGAACTAGTTTCAATGCATCGTTAGTTGCAAAAAACTGGATTGAAGAATTAACTAATATTACTTGTACGGCAGAAATTGCAAGTGAATATAGACATAGACAAATAAATGTTCCAAAAGATACATTGTATGTTGCTATTTCTCAATCTGGTGAAACTGCTGATACCGTTTATTCAACT
>MDTE01068840.1_pt1 | contig 25160 bp, 26 predicted proteins | sample 811231 | NCBI WGS metagenome assembly MDTE01 (sample SAMN05326651, study PRJNA326480) | marine metagenome | isolation source: seawater | place: Indian Ocean: Red Sea | collected 2010 | reverse complement strand
AGTGGTTCATTTACAAATCAAATTCGCCCACAAAACAATGACCAATTTTTAGATACTAAGTATTTTAGAATTCATTATGCGCTAGATGGTCCTAATGCTATTGATTTAACAGATATTAATTTAAATACAATACCTGACTTTATTGATAGTCTGGCTTATGCAGCTGACCACACATATGAAATACTAATAAATCAATTAAATTATAATAAACCTCCATCTGATTCTTGGCAATTATATAATGGAGGAAGTGATAATTATGATGTATATGTTAATAATTTAAATAATGTTTTTTACGGTTACACAACTCCAGAAAATTTATCCGATTCATTCACAGGGAATAATGAAAACTCACCTCAAATTGAAAACAATGCAGTAACTAGCTATATTGTAATTAACAATGATTTAAAAGCAATGAATTGTGAAAATTTTAATTGCATTAAAACAACTTTTGCGCACGAGTTTTTTCATGCAATTCAGTTAGGATATGATTCAAGAGATCCGCTTTGGTTTCTTGAAGCTACAGCTACTTGGATAGAAGATGAAGTATTTGATGAAATTAATGATAATTATCAATATTTAAAATTTTGGATGGAAATACCACATGTTGCTTTGGATAGACATAGATCACCATACTGGTATGGAAGTTGGATTTTTTTTAAATACATTTCTGAGCATTTAGGCGGTCCTGAAACTATTAGAGAAATTTTTAATCAAAGTATAATAGATGACAATTCTGTCGAAAATTTCAACTTAGAATCAATAGATAAAGTCTTAACATTAAAAGGATCTTCTTTTAGAGAAACATTTAATAAAATGTCAATTGCTAACTATTTATTAACTTCAAATTCAAACTTAAATGAATTTAATTATGAAGAAGCAGATCAATATAGAGAATATGGTATAAAACCATATATTCATCAATCTCTCGGAATTAATTTAACTAATACTATTATTGAATATTTGGGTCCATCTTTAATGCATAATGCTTCACATTATATCAATTTAAGTTTAAATAATGAAATTAATAACTTGGCAGTTGATTTTTCTACATTTGAAAACTCAAATATGAATGCCTATATAATTTCAAGCAATAATTCAGATGATTTAGAAATTCACACAATAAGAAATTCTACACCTATTCCTATTTATAAAGGAAGTAATTTGCTATCGATTATTTTAACTACTGATTCTATAAGTTATTTTGATTATCATTATTTAATGAAATTAAAAACTGATATTAAATTTCCAAACACACTATACATAGATTCTAATTTTCCCAATCCATTTAATAATTTTACTTGGATTCGTTTTTTTATTCCAGTATATGAAAATATATCTTTATCAATTATTGATCTAAATGGAAAAAAAATTAAAGATGTTCCAATAGATAGATTTCAAGTTGGTTATAATGAATTAAAAGTCAACACAAGTGATTTAGCATCTGGTATTTATTTTTTTAAACTTGATGGAGAAACTGATACTATTTCAAAAAAAATTACATTAATTAAATGAAATCTTTCCTAAAGAATATAATTCTATTAACTTATCATACCCTCCAATTGATTTACCATCAATCACAATTTGAGGAACGGTTAAGCCACCTGTAATTTCTCTTAATTGATCTCTACTCATATCTATTTTTTCAATATCAATTTCTTGAAATATAATATTTTTTACATCAAAAAATCTTTTAGCATAAATACATGATGGACACCAACTAGTTGTATAGATAATTATTTTCATTATATTAATAATTCTACTCTTAAACTTTAATTTTAAGTAACTCACTCCAATCTGTTGTATATCTAGGTGATAAATTTTCTTTTTTTAAACTCCATTTTCTATTGATACCATGTCCTAATAATCTAATTTTATCTCTACCCATCACATCATTTATAGAGTCTACAACATTATACAAAATACTTTGTTTTTCAGTTAATTGATCGTTATTAAAAATATTTAATTGAACTTGATTTTCTGGTATAATATCTCCAACTACAACACCAGATTTTTTATATTCTAAATCTTCAATATAAATTGATTCTAAAATCTTAACAGCGAGGTTAACCAAATAAATCGTGTTGTTAGTTGGTAAATCTATAATTTTTAATTTATATCCATGATAAAATTTTTTTGAATTATCAAAACGATTTGTTTGAATTGAAACACTTATATATCTAGCACAACTATTTTCTTTCCTTAATTTTTCAGAACATCTTGTTGCATGAGCAATGATTGATTCTTTGATCAATTTAAAATCTTTAATCTTTTTTCCAAAAGATCTAGAAGTGCAAATATTTTTTTTCCTATTTTTATGTATTTCCAAAGATATTTTTTTATATCCTTTAAGTTCTTCTTGAGTTTTCAAGCCTACTATGGTCATATTATTTAAAACCCAATTTTCATCCAAACAAATGAAATCATAAGCTGTTTTAACATTATGTGAATACAACATTTTAGAATAACCTGATCCTATACCCCATACTTCTGATATTGGTAAATTTTTTAAAGAATGAATTGTGTCTTTATAATTAAATAATCCGAATACTCCAGAATTAGTATTTTTCTTTGCTATATAATTTGCAACTTTAGCCAGTGTCTTAGTAGGTCCAATACCAATAGATATAGGTATGCCAGTCCATTTTTTTATAGTTAATTTCATATCTAAACCTAATCCTATAGGATTTTTAATACCTGCAAAATTCATAAACGCCTCATCAATACTATATATTTCTATTTCAGGAGACATTTTACTTAACAAAGACATTACTCTTGATGACATATCACCATAAAGAGCGAAATTCGTAGAATAGACATAAACATTGTTTTTAACTATAATATCTCTAACCTTAAATACAGGAATACCCATTTTAATTCCAAGTTTTTTTGCTTCATTACTCCTTGCAATAACACAACCATCGTTATTAGATAAAACAACAACAGGTCTATTATTTAAAGCCGGGTTAAATACTCTTTCACAAGAAGCATAAAAATTATTACAATCTGCTAATGCTATCATCGATTACTATGAATAGTATGTGTAACTACTCCCCAAATTTCAAATTCTATTTCATCAGTTATATTGATATCAGGATAATTTTTTGTGTTACTTTCAGCTCTAAGGCAAATAAACTGATCTTTAACAATGTATTTTTTAACTGTAAACTCTCCGTTTACAATAGCTACTACAATATCATTGTTTTTAGCATTTAATGATTTATCTACAACTAATAAGTCCTCATCATTTATTCCAGCTTTTTCCATAGAAACACCTTTTGCAATAATAAAAAAAGTTGCAACTGGATTTTTTACTAAATATTTATGCAAATTTAAATCCATATCAAGATAATCATCTGCTGGAGAAGGGAAACCAGCAGATACACCGCCTTCATATATGGGTAATTGTTTTAAAATATCACCCTGGTTCCCATAAAATATTATTTGTTCATTTTTATTTTTTTTCATTTTTAGTATATAGCTGTCCACAAGCAGCATTTACATCTTTACCTTGGCTCCATCTAACAGTTATAATAGTATTTTCAGCCCTAATATTATTAATAAAATTATTAATCTCATACTCTGTAGGTCTTTTAAAACTCTCTCCTTCAATAGGATTATAAGGAATTATATTAAGTTTACAATTTAAAGATTTAATAATTTTAGAAAGCCTCATAGCATCTTCATAAGTATCATTTACACCTGAGATAAGTACATATTCAAGCATTGCAGGTCTTTTCAACTTGATACTATAATCTTTCAAAGCGTCTAAACACGATTTAAGGTTATACTTTTTATTAATTGGCATAAGTTTATTTCGTTCCAAATCATTTGTGGCATTGAGACTGAAGGCAATATTGTATGGGCGTTTTTCTTTTGTATATTGTTTAATTTTGTTTACCATACCTACAGTTGATATCGTAATTTTTCTTGCACCTATATTTAATCCTCTTTGATCATGAATAATATCAGCTGCTTTAATCACATTATTATAATTCATCATAGGTTCTCCCATACCCATAAAAACAATATTAGTAATCTTTTGCTTTGTTTCTTTTATAACAGATAAAAGTTGTCCTATAATTTCTGAAACTGTCAAATTTCTAAGTATTCCCATTTTTGCAGTGGCACAAAATTGACAGTCTAATGCACACCCTACTTGTGAAGATAAACAAACTGTATTTCTTTTTTTTTCCGGAATAAAAACTGTTTCAATAGAAAATCCATCATTTAATCTAAATAAAAACTTTATTGAAGAAGTTTCTCTTGATACTATACTATCAGATATTTTAGGTAAATCTAAAAAAGCTGAGTTTTCAATATTTGATCTAAATTCCTTTGAAAGATTTGTCATTTGAGAAAATTTTGTCTCGTTATATTGATAAATCCAAGAAAAAATTTGATCTCCTCTATATGACTTTTCATCAATAGATTCAGCAAAATTCCTTAATTCACTTCGTGTCAAACCTATTAAATTAATGCCAGACATAAGTTTTAATTTTTAACATCGAGAGGATTGATTATTATCTCTCTATAGCCCCTAAAATAGTCATATATAACATAACTTACCGAAGTTAAAGGTATAAATCCTACACCTTGTCTATAAGCAATTACTCCAGTACGAAATACTTTATTAAAATTAAAAAATTCTTTTATTGCTCTATAATTTGATAAAAATATAACGGACGTAATTCCCAAACCAATTGAAGCACCTTTTTTCACTGCTAACTCTGCAATAGAATTATCTATATACACAGATCTTATATCTCTTAATTCTATTTCTTTTCTTAAACCATCTGATACATTCTTATAAACAACTTTTGGATTATACATAAATAGCTGATTTTGAAGTTCTTTATAATAAATAGTATCATTTTTGATAGTCCTTATAAAACCTCCCCTACCTGTAGCTTTTTTGAAAAAATTATTTATTTCAGGATCTATATAAAATAATTTTCCTTTGGTATTATGAATATATAAAATAGAATCTAATAAAAAAGATGTTGTTTTATTAGTTTTTAAAACAATATTAACTGAATCATGTGTTATTTTTCCAATATATCCATGTTCTAAACTACCATTTTTGAAAATAATCTCATGATTTATAGCTCCTTTAGAAAATGAAAATAATATTAAAAACATTAATACTAAATGCTTTATTTTTTGTTTTATATTCATAATATAAATTACGTTTAATATATTAATTTTTAATGCTTTGGTTTGAAATAAAATTATGATAAAAAAAATAAGTTATATAATATTCATTTTTATTTTTAGCTCATCAATTCAGGCTCAATATAAAATAAGTTATAGATTAGGATTAGGTATGGGTTTTACGAAACCAGATAATTTTAATTTATCTTTATCATCTATTGAATTGTCAAAAATTGGTTCTACATGGTTTCCATTACATCATGATTTATCAATTAATATTTATCCATCTCTACGAATTGGTTATAAAAAACTATCTACTAAACTATTAACATATAATAGATCATCAAATAATTATATTTTACCTATTGTATTCCATGGAATAAACATTGAGTCTTTCTTTACTTTTAGAAATAGGTTTGAAATTAATTTTGGACTTTCACCAATGTTAGGAAGTGCAAAATTTATAAACAATAAATTAACAGTTACGGATGAAAAACTTGGAGTAGAAGGCAAAACAACTGCTGAGATAAAAAATTCTACATTAGGTTTTTACAGTTCAATAGGCTTGAGAATGTATTTAATGTCATTTCTTTCTATTGATAGTAGTGTAGGGTATATTTATGCCAAATTTGATGAAAAATGGAAAAGTAAGGCTAATGAAAATCCTATTTCCGGGAGTATAGATATGACCAAGCCTTTTTTTCAAGTATCAGCCGTAATTGGATGGTAAAAAATGAATTTATTTTCAAAACTATTGTTTTTCCTTACGTTGATGACAACTCAATTAGTTTTGAGTCAAACTTCTGAAATTTTAGAAATATCAAAAAAAGATATTTTTCTTGTAAGTTGCAACCATCCAATCATTACCAAAGCAAATCAAAATGGACTAATATCCCTAAAATTAAGAGAAATTCCTTCTTTTGTTTTTTTTGATGTTAAATGTAAAATTCAAGCTAAAAGAGAAAATATTAAACTTGAAAAATCTACCCTTTTTAAAGAAAAACAAACTTTTCAACACAATTTAAATAAAAAAATATCTGGCCCTGGTGCTTTGGTAGCAACTTTAAGCTCTATACTTTTGTTTTATACCTATATTGGTTTAATTGCTAGTTAACAATAAATCTTTAAATTATTCAATAGAAATAATTATTAAAAAAAAGGTTTTATTTTTCTTCCTATTAAATCAATTGAATTAAGTAATTTTTCATGTGATAATGCTGCAACATTCATTTGAAATGTTAATCTTGAGATACCTCCTAAACTTTCACTATGTCCATTTATTTTCTCAATAGCATCATCAGGATTTCCAACAATCAAAGCACCCTTAGAACTTATTTGCTGTTTAAATCTTTCACTAGTAACAGGAGGCCAACCTCTCTCTTTTCCTATCCTATTAAATACTTCTTTATAACCTGGATAAAAATCTTTGATTGCCTCTTCTTTAGAATTAGCTATATATCCTAAGCAATGAATTCCAATTTTCATATTTTCTATATCATGTCCTGAGGACAAATATGCTTTTCGATATAAATCAACAAATGGTTCAAACCTTTTCACCTCACCACCTATTATAGCTATCATTAATGGTAAACCAAGTTTTCCTGCTCTAATAAATGATTGAGGTGTACCTCCAACTCCTAACCAAATTGGTATTTTTTTTTGAATCCCTCTTGGGTAAATTTTTTGATTTTCTAATTTAGGTCTAAATCTACCTGACCAATTTACTGTCTCATTATCTCTAATATTCAATAATAAGTTTAATTTTTCTGAGAATATTTCATCATAATCATTAAAATCAATACCAAATAATGGAAATGCTTCGCTAAAAGAACCTCTTCCAACTATAATTTCAGCTCTTCCACTAGATATAATATCGAGTGTTGAAAAATTTTGAAATACTCTTACAGGGTCAGCTGCACTTAAAACTGTTACTGCACTTGTCAAACGAATTTTTTTTGTTTTTGCTGCTGCCGCTGCTAATATTACCGACGGTGCTGAATCTAAAAACTCTTGTCTGTAATGTTCACCAATACCAAATATGTCTAATCCTGATTTTTCTGAAAAAACTATTCTATCTAATAAATCATTTAGTGCTTTTATATTAGCCTTTTCATTTGACAATTGATTTCTATTGTTTACAGCTGCAAAACTATCAATTCCAATTTCCATTATAAACTAATTAATAAAAAAAATTTTAGGCAAAATATGTTGAGATTCATTCTTTTTTTTATTTCATACATATAATAAAGTTAAATATATTCATAAATTAGAAAAATAATTAGTGGATACTATATTGAGCACCTATTGTTATTTGATTGTCTAATTTCATTTTAACTCCATTATTAAACCACATTACTGGACTTTGAAATTCAATTGCTAATCTTAATCCATTCAAAGTAGAATTAGAAAATAAATAATTCAAAGCAATTCCACTCATCAATAATTGGTTCGAACTATTTTTAACATCAGATTCTGGACTAGTCATTTCAATAATCAAATCATCCTTTCCAGAAATCGAAGTCAAGAATTTGTAAATTAATGTCGATGATATTGATAATGATGAATTAATATTTTTACTTAGCCAACTATTAATATAATAATTACTACTCTTGGAATACCCTGATTTATTTTCAAACAATCTAAATAAACCACCAATTTGAGAACCATAAGATAAATTTTTTAAATATTTTATTGTAGTTAAACTAATTTTAGGGTCTACAGTTCCAGAACCAAGTTGCATACCATATGCATTTCGCATTACCTCATGATCATGGCCTAAAATCTCATGATCATGATTATGCATTTCCATTCCCATCTTATGATTAGTGGTAATATCTCCAAACGGTAGGGATAAACCAATGTTAGTGTGAATTTTTAATTTATTTTGATTATACAAAGAAATCATAAATGAAATAGATGGATCTCCTATTCCTATTGTCGAATGATCCATTTTCATTTCAGAATGTGAATGTCCATCATCTGTATTTGCCCTTATATCGACCAACTTATTCATTTGCATGTCATTCTGGATAAAATTCAACATTATCATCATTGTTATTTTATCTGAAACCCCATACATCATACCAATCATATCCATCTTCATTATCATTTTTTGACTGTAATAATTATATCCAAAATCATAAATATCAGAAATTTTCATCATATTGCTATTATTATAATGCCAACCGTTAAAAAAATAATTGCCATTCATATTCATTATCATTTTCCTATATGAAAACATGAATTCTTTATGTTTGTGAATGTGATCACCCATAATGGAAATAGGAGCATGTTCATCAGGTTTTGATGAACTTAATAAAAGTACTTTTTGAAAGAAAATTAAAATAATTATTAGTTTTTTTAACATAAATAATAAAAGAATTTATAAAGAAAGAAATTATTACTTTAAATAAATTATTTTTTGTGATTTTTGCATATCATTTGAAACAAAATTTATAAAGTATATACCGCCTGCTACTTTTTCATTTAAATCATTTTTTGCATTCCATACCAATTTGTTTTTTCCATTAATAAATTGTTTATTTAAAAGGGACACAATTTTATTTCCACTAATATCATAAACATCAATTCCTAGTTCAATTTTCTCTAATGTTTCAAATTCAATATTAATGTTAGAATTAAATGGATTTGGATAAATGGATTTGATTTCAAACGAGTTTGGTAAAATTAATTTATCATTCAAACTTAATCTTGATTCTGAATCCATCCAATTTAATCGACCTTTTATCCATGATTTTAAATAAACTATTTCTTCTTCATAAGTATCAAAAACATAATAATTTGGCCATAAATATTCTCCTAAATTTGGCCATTTATTGTAATTACGTTCAATAGCATCGTCTAAATAGTTTGACATACTATCTATCTTAGAAAAAATATTTTTTTCAGACAAAACAGTATATCTTAAATCAGTATATCGTTGTGAAAATTGTTTTTGAAAATTATCATCCTCCCATAATTTTTGCCACCAAAAAGCAATAGGATCATCCCAACCTGAAGTATTAATGTCTAAAAGCCAACCTGAAGTAATCCAAGTTTCACCATAATCACAATTTCCATATCCGTGATTTAAGTCCCAAATTGGACCTGCAAATAATTTATTTCCAAGACTTTCTTTTTCTTTATATACATAAGTGCTTAATCTATATGCATCTACATTTTTTGATAATTCTTGTAAAATTATTAAATCTATAAATGAATTTACATCCAAAATATTTTGATATCCGATTTCTTCATTTAAAGATAAATCACTACTCATTATTTGTTCAAAATCATCAATATAATTTTGTATATAAGTTTCTTGTTCTTGAACAATATCACTTGGTTTTGGATAATGGTAATTATATAATGTACCAAATCTTGATTCAAAACCTCCTAGATTATCTCCTGTCCAAGCCCAATCAAATTTTAAAATATATCCGCCAGTTAAATCATCCCCTGTAATTTCATTTTTTTCTAATTTTGAAATATTTATTCTATTTTTATCTCTTTTAATCTTTTCCATTAAAACATAAATGCCTTGATATTCACCATTCAACCATAATTCACAAAATTTTGAGCGAGCTGAATACCTTCCCATTTCTTGAGATAATTTATAAGTTAGTACGTTTCGTATTAATGATTTATCTGACCAAGGTGCATATAAAACCCAATCATTTTCACTAGGCATTCCTAGTAATGAAACATTGTTATTTTCACCATTGTTGTCAACTGTTTCAAAACGATAAGGTTTTTTTGGTTGGGATTGAGATGTATTTCCTCTAAGCTCTATTGTAATGGGACCATCATAATCATTAAAATTATCATTTATTTTATTTATTCCATTAATATTATTTATAATCCCCATATGAGCAGGTATTCTTGGTTCATCAGGAATGATTTCACCAAAAGTATTGATTCTAATTATAGGCAAATTACTTTCACTATATGAAATCGGAGGCCTAAACCATTCAGGAACATTTCTAAATGAATCAGAAAAATTTAACATTTTAAATGAAAGAAAAAAATTTGAAGATAAATCTGAAGAACTTTCTCCAACATTATGAACCTGAATTGCTAATATATTTTCTCCATTCAATAAAATTTCCTTTAAAAATAAAGAATCAATTAAAAATGTCTCGGGTTCACCTCCATCTTGCATTTTTGCCTCATGATCATTTGAAGTTGTCATATCAAATGGAACAAAACTATTTTCTTCTCCTAAATTTTGAGATCTAGCTATCTCATAACCATTTATATATGCAACAAAGCCATCATCGTAATCTGCACTAAGAATTCCAGTTGAAATATCTTCCACATTTTCAATTTTAAATTTTTTTCTCAGGTATACTGATAATGTATTATTGATTATTGTTTCATCGTCATCATCAGAGTAACCAAAACCACCAATACCCTCATTCCAATGTGAATCATTAAATTCAATTAAATTCCAATCTTGGGAAATTTCTATTGATGGTAAATAATATTTCCATACATCATTTGAGTAAATAGCAGTTTGCCAATTTGTTTGACCAAATAAAAAATAAATATTAGAAAAAATAATTATTAATGTTTTAATCATAATTCAATATTAATATCATGGCTAAATACTAATACAATTATATTTAAACTAAAAGAATGAATCCCTTTGTATTTCAAATTAACGTAAAACCTCATAACAAGGAACGCTTGGGCATTCCCAAAAATAAAGTGAAAAAATGCAAATTAAACAATAATGGATTAGAAAATGATTATAATAATTTTAGATATGATAAAAAGAAAATAGATTCAAAAATGGCTTTATTAATCATTTCATATGATTTAATAAAATATTATAATCAAAATGGATGGCCAGTAAAACCAGGTGACCTTGGAGAAAATTTAATAATTAAAAATTTAAATTATTCTACAATCAAACCTAATCAAAAATATCAAGTAGGAAATACTATAATTCAAATTACTTTTAAATGTGATCCCTGTAAAAAATTAAGATTTTTACCATATATAGGAACTTCTAAAATAAATCAATTCATAAAGTTTTTAATTGGTAAAAGAGGTTGGTATGCAAAAGTTCTAAAAACTGGGACTATTAACCAAAATGATTTATTCAATTTATTAGATAATGATTTTAAAAGTATTAAATAAATATTAATGTTTATAATTATTTCATTTATCATTATCATTTTTATTTTAATCCTTCTCATTGGAAAATTTAAAGTTCATCCATTCATTACTCTTTTATTGATATCTCTAATTATAGGAAAATTGGGAGGTCTTGATAATTTAATAATTGTAGAAAGCATTAAATCAGGTTTTGGAAATACCTTAAAATCAATAGGAATAATTATTGCCTTTGGAACAATTATAGGTACCTACCTTAATAAAAATGGTGGAGCATTTTATATCTCAAATCTTATTTTGAATGCAATTGGAAAAAAGAAAAGTAGTCTTGCCATGAATGTTACAGGCTTTTTTGTTTCAATACCAGTTTTTTGTGATTCAGGATTTATTATTTTATCTCCAATTTGCCAATCATTAAGTAAAAAAATCGGTTCCTCAATTTCTGTTTTAGCCGTTTCACTAGCAACAGGTTTATATGCTACGCATGTATTTGTTCCTCCCACGCCAGGCCCCTTAGCCTCAGCATCAATTTTTGAAGCAGATATTGGACTGGTACTAATTTTTGGACTACTAATTGGAATTCCTGTGTCTCTTTCTGGTTGGATTTGGTCAATAACTTTTTGTAAAAGATTTAATATTGTAGCTGATTTTGAAAAAATTGATTTTAATAAGAATATTAATAATTTTGTAGTTTTACCTATTTTAATTCCTATTTTCTTAATTGGATTAAAATCTATAATCCAAAATATAATTACTGATCAAAATGAATCTTTTATAACATCTTACATTTTATTTTTAGGCGAACCTATTATATCACTAATGATAGGAGTTTTTTTATCTATGTTATCAACTTTTGATAGGCCCTTAAATATTCAATTCGAGTGGTTTAATAATTCACTTAAAACTGCTGGTCCTATTTTATTGATCATAGGTGCAGGTGGATCACTTGGAAATATTTTAAGAGATATAGGAATTGAAAAAATAATTGGCAATAATCTAGAAAGTTTAAATATTGGTATTTTTCTTCCTTTTATAATTGCTGCTTTAATAAAAAGCGCACAAGGTTCATCTACAGTTTCAATAATAACAACATCATCAATAATAGCACCATTTTTAGAAACTTTAGGATTAAATGGAGAAATTGGAAAAGTTCTTGGAGTATTATCAGTTGGCGCTGGCGCAATGACAGTAAGTCATGTAAATGATAGTTATTTTTGGATGGTATCACAATTTTCAAAAATGAATACCTCTATTGCTTTAAAAACACTTACACTTGGAACATTCATTCAAGGTTTAGTTGGAATATTTATTATATTTATAATATCATTAATTTTAGTATAAACTTATATCAATTATAAATAAGTTAAAATTTATAGTACTATAATTTTTAAATGATTTTTTTATTGAATTTTAATATTATCAATTAATAATTCAAATTTTTCTGGTTTTTTATTTCCAATTAAAAAACCAAGTTCAACAATCCTTTGTGAATCAAAATTTGGAATATCTAAAATTCTTCCTCTAAAAACAGGATATAAATCTTTTAATGGAAATTCATATGTAAACCAATTTTTTGAAGTTTTAAAATTAATAGCGTAAGAATGATAATCATAAAAACTAGATTTTATTCTTAATTGATAAGTTTTACCATCTCCTTTCATCCTAATTAATAGCTTTTTAAAATTATCTGTATTTATACCTTTAAACCTATACCTTACAGAAGAAAATCCGCCGTTATTTTCTAGAGATACAGTTCCTTTAAATATGCCATAGCCATCATTTGATAAAAACATCTGCCCAGATGATCTACCTCCCATAACATTATCATCTACAATATTCCATCCAGAAATTTTTTTATCTTTTTTAAAGTCAAAAATTGTTAATGAATTATTATTTGAAAGTAGCATAATGATAAATAAAAAATTAATAAAATTAATCATTTTTAATTTTTAAATGTTCTCATGTAGTGAAATAGATATTGCTGTGCATATCCATAATTTGGTTTAAAATGTCTTTTTATAAAATTATTAATTGTTTTTTTCTTTGGATTACCTTTAAAGTACAATTGAGTAATTGCCTTGTGAATCCAAGTATCAACAGGAAACGATTCCTGAAAACCAAAACCAAACAACAATATACAATCTGCAACCTTAGGTCCTACTCCAGGTAATTCTAATAAATTATTCTTTGCTATATTATAATTGAGTTTGCTTAATTCATTTAAATTCATTTTGTTTGTAGAAATAATTTGTGCGGTTTTTAAAAGGTATTTAGCTCTATATCCCATACCACATTCATGAAGATCATTCTCACTACATTCAGATATTACATCTGCAGAGGGAAAAGACATTAAATTATTTTCAATTATCTCACCAAAATTAATGCAAATTTTATCAATAATTTTTTCTATTTGAATAATTTGTTTATTGCTAGAACAAATGAAACTAGCTATTGTTTCCCATGGATCTTGTTTTAATATTCTTAAACCATTAAATAAATTAACTGCTTCATTTAAGTAAAAATCATTTTTTGGAAAGTTCTTATATATTTCATTCAAATCTAAGTTAATTTGCAAATAATTTTCTAGCCATTTAGAATCATTAACGTAGGGTTTGACTTCTACTATTAATGAAGACTTGTTTTTTTTTAATTTAACATATTTATTATTTATAATATTTTCCCAGTGATTATTTATATATTTCCATCTAAATGTTTGTCCGGATGTAAAAGTAGCCTCGAGATTATAATTTATATTTTCGAAGATAAATAAAGATGATTTAGTCATTAAATAGTTGTCTATGTCTTCTCAATAAACAATCATTCATAACAAATAACATATTGTTTTTTTCTGCTAATTCTTTTGCTTCTAAACTTATCACACTATCTTGTAACCACAATGCTTTTGCATTTATTTTCACTGCTTCTTGAGCAATTGAATAAACATATTCTGACCTTCTAAAAATATCTACGATATCAATTTTTTCCTTAATATCAAGCACAGAAGAATAACATCTTAATCCAATAATTTCTTCAAACCCAGGATTAACAGGAATGATTTTATAACCATTGTCTTGAAGATATAAAGAAACATAATGACTGGGACGTTCAGGTTTTGGACTCATTCCAACTACTGCAATTGTTTTAAAACTTAAAATTTTTTTAATTATTGTTGATTGTGGCATAAATAAAATTTAACCCCGTTAAAAAAACGGGGTTAAATACTGATTAATATAATTTAAATTATTCAAATTTCTCAAGTGACCAACCTATAGAAGCACCTATAAAACCACCAATTATTGAACTTCCAATAAAGTCGACGATTAAATAATCTAAAGTAATAAAACCATCCATTAATGCAAAAAATTGCAAATTAATAAACATAAAAAACAATGCATTAATCCATGCGCCATTGATAGCACCATCCTTTAAACCTTTGATATTCATTTTATCTAAAATCAAAATCATAGTTATATTAAAACATAATAATGCTAAGATAAAAATTCTATAATCTGGAGATGCTTTCATGATTGTTGGAAATTGATCTATCCATTTTTCCATATGTGCACTATAGTATATTAATTGAGCAGGTATGCTTGCAACTATAGCCGTGACAACTGAAATTAGTAAAGATAGTAAATATTTTTTCATTATTTCCCCTTTTTAATTATAAATAATATAAAAAGAAAAAAAATTAGTTGAATGATAAACTATTTATTTTAGATTAAAGATATTTGGCTCAAAAGAAAAGTAGGGCGTTGGGGCTGATTTGGAAGGGTTACGAAACTTTTGAGCCAAAATTTATTAAGTTTTTATTTATTGTTACCTTAATTTATTATAATATTTTAATAAATACAATAAAAAATTAATTTTAATAGATATTTTTATTTAATTAATTAATTTTAGCTTTTTTATTTCTTCTACACCTTTCAGAACAATATTTTACATCATCCCAGTTTCGAGCCCACTTTTTTCTCCAATTAAATTTTAATCCGCAAACTTTACAAATCTTAAAAATTAATTTATTTTTCAATTCGAATTTTGTTTTTAGATCTTTTGATAATATCAACTAAAGACATACTTCCTTGTCTTAATTTTCTTTCTTGATTTTTAAAATCAACTTCATATAATCCAAATTTCATAGAATATCCTTTAGCCCACTCAAAATTATCCATTAACGTCCAATAAAAATATCCTTTAACTTCAACACCTTCTAAAAGTGCTTTATTTGTAGCATATAAATATTCATCGATAAATTTAGATCTAATTTGATCAGAACTATCAGCAACACCATTTTCTGTAACGTATATTGGAACATTAAGTTTACTGATAGTTTTTAAAGCTTTATATATTCCCTCAGGATAGATTGGATAATTCATATCTGTTTGAATATCTTTTTTTCTAGTTTGAAAAACAAAGGGTTCATTTGGATTTAATTTTCCTTTCACATGAAATCGACTATAATAATTTAGCCCAATGAAATCAAGAGTTCCTTTCGCGTTTTTATTATCAATTTTATCATTTACTAAACCCGGCATAAAAAATGTAGACTTTCCCTCTTTTAAAAATTTAATTGGTTCGTTTGTGAAAATATCATTCAATAAACTACTCATGTACAAATCTAATAGATTAATTCTGTTAAAAGGATCAAATTGAAAAATATTTTTAACCATACCAATTTTTACATTATTTCCATTAGGCATAGATTTGAGACTCCTATAAACTAAAACATGAGCATTTAACATATTTTTTAAAACTTTACTAGCCAACACAGGGTTTCTTTTACCAGGTGGAAATTCAGCATTGAAATATCCCTCAGAAACATAAACCATTGGCTCGTTTATAGTACACCAAAACAACACCGAATCACTAAATTTTTTAAATGCAAATTCTGAAAAATCAACAAAGTCCATGATGTTCTCTGATTTTTCAAATGCTCCTTTTTCCTCAAACCAAATTGGATTGCTAAAATGATGTAGGGTTATAACAGGAATTATATCGTTTTTAATCAAAGCATCAATTTTTTTTTTATAATGTTCCACTACAGAATTATCAAAAACACCTTTTTTAGGCTCAATTTTTGACCATTCTATTGAAAACCGATAATGATCTACATCCAATTCCTTCATTAATTGAATATCTTCTAAATAAAGATTCCAATGATTTGAGGCAATCCCAGATTTATCACCATTATAAATATTTGGAATGTTACTGTCTTTAAAACCATTTTCAAAAACATACCAGTTATTATTTACATTACCACCCTCAACTTGATGTGCTGATGTTGCAGTACCCCATATAAAATCTTCTGGGAAAACAAAAGATTTAGTATCTATTGTAGTCCAATTCCACTCAAGTTCAGGATTTTTATAATTAAAATGGATAACAAGAGTTAACCATATCCAAAAAATTATAGTTAAGCTAATAAAAGATATTTTTTTCATATTATCATTTTAACTTGAAATTCTTGAGAACCAATCTTCAATGATATTTATCGAATCAATAGTTATTCGATGACCAATTTTTAATTCATGAAATTCGATATTTGCATTCATACCATCAAATTGTTTTTTAGTTTCATAAGCATTTCTAATTCTTAAAACTAAATCTCTTTTTCCATGTATAATTAATAAATTTAAATTTTTATATCGTGATAAATTATCTTGAAATTCAAAATTTTTAAGAAATCTAGTACTGTGAGCGATAAAACCTTTAAATTTTTCAGGATATTTTGAAAGCATATGTAAAGCCATCATACCACCTTGACTAAATCCACCTATAAATATTTTTGTGGTATCTATATTGTATTCATCTTGTATATGATTAATGGTATCTATAATTAACTTTTCACTTCGTAGAATTTGGGATTTTTTTTCTTTTAAATTTCCATTCCAGTCTATGTCAACATGAAACCATTTATTATGCAAAAATTCTAAAGAAATTAAAGACAATTTAAACGGGGCTCTCATTGAAACTATTAATGCATCTTTATCAAAATTTCTTATAAATTTATTAAAATATCTTTCATTATCTCCATAACCATGCATCAAAAATATAACTGGAACTTTCTTATCGCCTATAGATTGATTATTTGTAATAATTTTTAAAGGTGATTGTGAAAATAAGCTCGATATTAAAAAAAATATAATAAAATATTTCATATTTTATTATAGACCTGTTTGAATTCGTTTAATCATCTCATCAATTTCTAGTTCTAGAAAATTCAATGGTAGAGCACCATTTGATAAAATAGTATCATGAAATTCTCTTATATCAAAATTATCACCCAATGATTCTTTTGCTTTCAATCGAAGTTGAAGTATTTTATCCATTCCAATTTTATATGCAGTTGCTTGTGATGGCATAACTATATGTCTTTCAACCATTTTAATACAATCTGAGATATCATTTGGGGTATTTTCTGAATAATACCTAATACCATCTTCCCTTGTCCATTTTTTACTATGAATTCCAGTATCAACTACCAACCTACAAGATCTCCATAATTCCATTGAAAGTCTTCCAAAGTCAGAATAAGGGTCTGAATAAAAACCTAATTCTTTTGGTAAATATTCAGAATACAAACCCCATCCTTCAATATAAGAAGTATAACCACCAAATTTTCTAAATTTTGGAATATTTTGAAGTTCTTGAGCAATTGCTATTTGCATATGGTGACCTGGAATACCCTCATGATAAGCTAATGCCTCCATCTCATATTTAGGCATCGCTCTCATATTGTAGAGATTTGCATAATAAGTTCCAGGTCTAGATCCATCAGGAGCAGGTCTTTGATAAAAAGCTTTTCCAGCAGATTTCTCTCTAAAATCCTCAACAGCTTTTACAATCATTTGAGCTTTTGGTTTTGTAATGAATAACTCATCTAATCTTAATTCCATTTGATCAATAATATTTTTTGCTTCAGCCATATAGGCTTTTTCACCTTCAAGAGTTTGGGGGTAATAAAAATCATCACTTTCTTTTAATTCATTAAAAAAATCTTTTAAGGTTCCTGAAAACCCAACTAAATCCATAATTTTAATCATTTCGTTATGAATTCTGTCTACTTCCCTTAATCCTATTTGATGAATTTCATCTGCAGACAAGTTTGTTGTTGTAGTGCGTTTAAGAATGTAATCATAAAAAACTTCACCATTTTCCCATCTCCAAACACCATCTTCCTGATCATAATTATCTGATAATTCACTTATCAAAGATATCAAACTTTCATAGGCTGGTTTTACAGATTCATTTAGAGCCTGTTTAGCATCATTAATTAAATTATCTTTTATTTCTTGACCAATATCTAGACTATTAACTTTCATAAAAATATCTTTGAATAAAGCAGAAGTATCTACACTAGACATTGAAAAGGGATATCCAGAAATTATATTTCTTGAGTCATTTAATACATGTTCATAAACAAATTTTTGAGCAACTATCCCAGCTGATTCTTTTTCCTTTATATTAATCTCTAGTTGATTAAACAATGGTTTTACACCATTCAATCTAGCAATATAGTCAATTGCTTCTTTTTCAGATGAAACACTATGCATATTAATTAAAAAAGACGGAATCTCAGACTGCATTCCAAACATTTGATTTACTGGGTACTCATAATATGGAGCTGAGCCAAACAATCTATATTTTTGATCTTCAATTTGATCTTCAAGTTCTTTAACATATAATTGATAACTAAGTAGAGAAGATTTATCTAAAAGATTTATATCAACAGAATCTTTTAACCAAAGCAATGATTTTTTAGTTTGATTTAAATCATATTGGTATTCTTTTGGAGAAATATCATTCCATTTATCATAATCTTTTTTAATTCCAAGGCTTGTTTGCAATTGAGGTTTTCTATTAACTAGTTCATTAAATTCTTTTTCAAAATAATCATTTAGTTTTTTTGACTCTTGGGTAACTTTTTGTTTTGAAATAGAATCAATATTTGATGAATTATTTGAACAAGCACTAAAAATTATTATTAAACTTAGAATTATATTTTTTTTCATTTTAATCCTCTTTATTTGAATCAGTTACAATGAAGTTTGAAAAAATTGAATTTAAATATCTTGAAAATACAAAAAAAAGTGTTATTGACAATAACCCGATAACCAAAACTACAGCACCATGAAAACCTTTACCGTCTAATGAAAAAATTTTATCTAAAATAGTCAATATTCCTATAAAAGAGAAAAAAGCTGCAAATGCTGAAATAAAAATCTTTATAAATTTATGAGAAAATCTCATTTTGTGAATCTCTTCATAAAATCCCACGCCATTTTAGATGTATTTATGTCAGTTTGAACACCCTGATATAAAACATGACCACCTTCATTGATCGTTACAAGGGATACTTGTGTTTCATTATCACAATTTTCATATGTTAAAGTAAAATGGTCATTTGACCTCCAAGTTTCTTTTGGATCGCCTTCACAATTATTTATTTCTTTCCATTTCTTTAAATTTTCTAAAGCACCTGGAAGATCACTTGGATAGTACAAATCATCTTTTGTACCAAATAATGTCATAACTGAAACTGGAGAGTAATTTTGAGTCTCAGGAACCAAAAGATGTAGAGCTATACAAGCAACTGAGGATACAATATCACTTGCTTCAACTGCCATTCTTTGCGCCATTGCACAACCATTTGACAATCCAGTAAAATAAATCCTATTAGAATCAATATTATATCGACTTGATACAGATTTAATAAGTTTTCGTAAAAAATTAACATCATCTATCTGATCATCAGATGCAGGAGGACAACATTCCTCTCCACTATTCCATGAACGTGCCAACCCATAAGGCCAAACTACTACAAAACCAAAAGAATCTGCTAAAGATTCAAATCCAGAAATCCTTTTTTGATCTTCAACAGTATCACCCCAACCATGAAGATCTAATACCAAAGGATATTTATTATCTAATTTATCTGGAATATGAATATCCCAACACCTATATAAACCATCAATTTGAATACATTCATCACCATATTCGGAAAGGTAATCATCTTCATAGTTTTCATGTGATTCAGAGAGAGTTCCAGAAATTAACCAAGTTTTATTCTCTTTCGTTAGAATAAAACCCATTTCAATTTCACCTTCATCATTAAAAATCAAAAACTCAGCAACATCACCATTAAAATCTACTTGAGATGTATTAAGATTAATTTCAATGCCATCAATCATACCAGCATTAATTACTATCTTCCAGAACTCTGCAACTTGTTCTTTACCACCAATTTCCTCAGAAAAAAAATTGTTTGAGTAAAATTTAGCTATTTCCCTCGGATTTTCAGATAATACTGCTTGCTTCCATTGCTTCATAGTGCTTCTTATAGATTGACTATCATCTAGTTTGCTGGAACAAGCACCAAAAATTATTATTAAACTAAAAATAATATTTTTTTTCAATTCTTTATTTTTCAGGAGATTGAAATGTATATACCTCATGACTTTCAACATCTTTTGCGATCAATTTTGCAAACTCATCACTTTCTCTTCTACGTTTTATTTCTTCAACATCTACATCAAAATTCATTACTATTGCTGTTTTATCATCAACTTTTCCATATAATATTTTTCCTTCCTTAACTCTTTGTTTATTATCATATGCTGAAAGAAATAGTTTTTCCCAAGATTCAAAATTTGTTTTCATATGTACTATAAATGCCATGTTCATTACAATAACCTTTCAATAATTATTTTCTAATTAGAGGAAATAATCTAAAATGAGTTAGACATCTCCAAATCCATTCAACAGGACCATATTGAAATTTTTTCAACCAAATAGATGAAAAAAGTAATATAATCGACCATATTAAAAATGTAATTAAAATTTGAAAAAATCTACTTAAATATCCAAAAAAACCAAATCCAAATCCATAAAATATAAATGTAGCTATAATTGATTCGATTAAGTAACAACTTAAAGCCATTTTCCCAATATTTCCTAACCTATTAAACAAATATTTTAAATTTTTATTATCAAATAAATATTTGATTATACCAATATATCCAAATGAAATAAATGGAGTAGCTAAATTATTTGGAATTCTTGATAAAAATTCTAAGTACATATAATCTTCTTGATTTTGATAAGTTAAAAATAATCCAATCAATGAAATAGGTATACCAATTCCAAATCCATAATAGATGATTTTTAAATAAAATTTTCTTGATAATAAATTACTTAAAACTCCAAAATTAAATAATGCTATTCCAACAATCATCATTCCTAAAGCTCTACAAAAAACATCTAATAGAAAAATACCTTCTTTTAGTTCAATTATCGGGTCAGATTTTTTCAAAGATCTATCTTCCAATCGATAATTAACTTGATCATCATAATTTCCTCTAAATAAATCTAACTCTTTTTGTATGCTTTCATTATTAGGGTACCATTTTTCTGAGATTTTAGATAATTCTCTTTCACTATATTGATTTTTTACGTTTGAAATTAAATACACATTTGAGAAAGATGGAATTAAATAAATTAAGAATCCTAAAATTAAAAGTAGCCTGGAATTGTAATTTCTCAAAAAATATAATAATAATGAACATGATGCATATAGCATTAGCACATCACCTTCCCAAATGAATACATAATGGAAAAAACCTATAACCCACAACCAAGTATTTCTTAAAAAATAAAACCAGAAAGGTCTTTTAAAACCCTTTCGTTTTAAGCTATTTAAGTATAATATGGTGCTTGCTCCAAATAGGATAGAAAATATGGCCATAAATTTTTGATCAACAAAGACATGGCTAAACGAATAAATTATATGATTTAAAAATGTTGTCTCGTAAATGAAAGGACTGAAATATGAAATTTTAGGCATTGAAAAATGCATAATATTCATAATCAATATTCCTAAAACTGCAAAACCTCTTAATATGTCAATTGAAAGGATTCTATATGTTGATTTATTGTTAATTATCTTCTTTTAAACCTTTTATTTTTGTTTTTAGAGTTGGAAAATTTTTTTCTTCTATCTCTATTTCTGTTTTTATTTTTATTTTTATTTCTACCTTTACCCTTACCTCTGCTTCTTCCTTTATTATCATCATCAATTATTTGTGTTGAAAGGTTAATATCTTGAGAATTTTTATAATATGATAAGTATCTATTAAATTCTATTGAAATGAAATGTTTTATAAGTTGTTCACGATCCAAAAAATTTAACTTATCATATACAAAAGGTAAAAATTGCAGGATCTGCTTTTCATTAACATCTACTTTCTCTACATCTTCAATTAATTTATACAATCTTTTTTTACAAATATCTAAACCAGTTGGAACCTGTTTTTTTTTAAAAGATATTTTTGAAGCATTTTCAATATTTCTAATCTTTCTTAATTCTCTTCCATGTATAATAACTATGGAAATACCTTTTTTACCTGCTCTACCTGTTCTACCACTTCGATGAACATAAATTTCATTATCATCTGGAAGATTGTAGTTTATTACGTGAGTCAGATCATTCACATCTAATCCTCTAGCAGCAACATCAGTTGCAATTAATAATTGAATTTGTTTTTTTCTAAAACGTAACATCACGTCATCTCTTTGAGCTTGAGATAAATCGCCGTGAATTGTATCAGCATTATAATTATCTTGGATCAATTTATTAGCAACATCTTTAGTTTCTGCTCTAGTTCTACAAAAAACAATTCCGTATATATCCGGATTAATATCAGCAATTCTTTTAACCACTTCATATCTATGTTTTGCATGAACAACATATAAGATGTGTTCAATATTATCTGCACCTTTATTTTTAACTCCAACCGATATATTTAACGATTGTTTCATATATTTTTTAGTAACAGATTCAACTTTTTTTGTCATTGTTGCTGAGAATAGTAATGTTTGTTTAGTTTTGTTAGAGGAATCTATAATAGATTCGAGGTCATCTTTAAATCCCATAGACATCATTTCATCTGCTTCATCTAAAATCAGATAATTAATTTTATTTAAAATTAGTTTTTTTCTTCGAATCAAATCTGTTGTTCTACCAGGTGTTCCAATCACAATTTGAGGTTTCTTCTTTAATCCTCTCAGTTGATTTTCAATTCTAGCTCCTCCATATATAGGTACAATATTAATTTTTTGAAGATATTTTGAATAATTAATTAAATCTTTTGAAATTTGAATGCAAAGCTCTCTCGTTGGACACAATACCAACATTTGAACATTATTATTTTTGAAATCGATAGATTGTAATAATGGCAATGCAAATGCGGCTGTTTTACCGGTTCCAGTTTGTGCAGAAGCAATCAAATCTTGTTTTGAAAATAATAAATGAGGAATTACTTTTTTCTGAATTGGAGTAGGAGTTACAAAACCCAATTCATCAATAGCTTTCATAATTTCAGATTTCAATGAAAAACTGGCAAAGGAATTATATATCTTTTTTTTTGGAGGAATCATATCGACAATATTAAATGAGTTTTGTATTTTATACTAACGATAATAAAATTAATATTATTTATAAGTATACAATTGAAAAAATTACAAAAAGCTTTAAAAATTGGTAAAATTTTAGATAATCTTTATCCCCGGACTCCTGTTCCACTAAATCATACTAGTGATTATACATTATTAGTTAGTGTTATGCTATCTGCTCAAACCACAGATAAAAAAGTAAATCAAGTAACTCCAGCACTTTTTAAAAAGGCTGATACACCAGAAAAAATGTCTAAACTTCAAACATCAACTATACAAAAACTCATCAAGGAGATCGGGCTTGCCCCAACTAAAGCAAAAAATCTAAAAAAAATGGCAGAACAATTAGTTGAAAGTGGCGGAATGCAACCGGATTGGGATTTTTTGGAAAGTCTTGCTGGTGTTGGTCACAAAACAGCTAGTGTGGTAATGGCTCAATGGTATAATGTACCCGCATTCCCAGTAGATACTCATATTCATAGACTTGCATCAAGATGGGGACTATCAAAAGCTAAAAATGTGGAAATGACTGAAAGAGATTTAAAATTATTATGGCCAAAAGAAACTTGGAACAAACGACATCTTCAAATTATATTTTTTGGAAGAGAATATTGCCCAGCAAGAAATCATAATCTAAAAGAATGTGAAATTTGTTCCTGGGCAGCATCTAAAAAAAGAATCTCAGAAGAGATGAAAAAATAAAGTTCTAATCTTCTTTTGCAGTAATACCTACATAAAGTGAATAAATAGGTAATAGAATCCAGATCACCATTGCAAAAAGTGGTGCATTCAAATAATCTGCGCTTTCAGGATAGTTATTTGGAATATCCACTAATCTAATCTTCAATAGAAGAATATCCATAATCACTAAACATACGCCCATTCCAATTAGAATTTTTTTAGAATTTTCAAGATCTATTCCTCTACATAAGAACATAACGACACCTATTACAAGTGCCATCGATCCAGCAAGTTGATTGTCAATCCCAATAACAAAAAAAGCTTTTTCGCTTAACCCACTGATTTGTTGAACGCCCATAGGACCTAAAACAAAAAAAACAATGATATGAAATAAGAACCAAACTGATAGTGCTGTAAATACTGCTTTTGGTTTTAACATGTTTTACCCTTTCCTAGATATTTAATCAAAACTAATGAAAAATATATACTAATACAATCTTTCATCTATTCTAAAGAATCTCTAGGAGCACCTTCAAAGATGAAAAAATTTTGATATTCGTACAACTCAATAGATCCATCGCCATTGGCATCCAAATCATAAAACATAGGAAACATAGGAATGGTTGAATCTCCTTCAGAGAGATAAAAATCAAAATCTTGTACTAGACGTCTCTCATTTTGAATAAAATTTTCTTTTGAAGATAAATATTCTCTATTTTGATTTAGTTCGTCTAAACTTTCATTTGGATCAGATGATT
>MDTE01111340.1_pt1 | contig 25161 bp, 22 predicted proteins | sample 811231 | NCBI WGS metagenome assembly MDTE01 (sample SAMN05326651, study PRJNA326480) | marine metagenome | isolation source: seawater | place: Indian Ocean: Red Sea | collected 2010 | reverse complement strand
GTTTTGGGCGGAAGTGGCTCAGCTGGTAGAGCATCTCCTTGCCAAGGAGAAGGTCGCGGGTTCGAATCCCGTCTTCCGCTCCATGTCATTTGGTCGGCGTGTAAATTCCTTCTCTATATGTTTAGAAGCTCACGTTTCATCTGAGAAAGTCCCATGCCTCCTAGGTTTAAGGCCTTGGTGTGCCAATCCTTTAAGTTAAATTTGTCCCCCGCTTTTTTTTTGGCAGATTCTCTGGTTTCCAACCACACTTTCTCCCCGACCTTGTAACTTATGGCTTGTCCAGGCAGACCTAGGTATCGATCAATCTCGCTGGCCACGAAATGTTTCGGGAAATGGCTCTTTTTCTCAATGAACGCAAGCCCTAATTCAGGAGTCCATGGTTGGCCCGGATGAAAGTCAGAGTCTTGTGGTATTTGTAACTTTAAGTGCATTCCGATGTCGAGAATTACCCTCACAGATCGAAGCGCTTGTGCTCTCAACATTCCCATGTAGTAATCAGGATTTTCAAGGTATCCTAATTCTCCCATTAACCTTTCGGCATATAAGGCCCACCCTTCCACGTAGCCTGAGGTTCCCCCTAGTTGTCTTTGGTAACGTGATAGTGTTTCACTGAGGTAGACTGATGTTCCGATCTGAAAATGATGACCCGGGACACCCTCATGGTAAGCAATCGAAACTTCTCCCCATATTGGGAAACTTGTTTTCCCTCCAGTGGGATACCATGTTCGCCCTGGTCTTGAAAAGTCTCCTGATGGTCTGGTGTAATACATGGCCAACGCACCGCCTTCCGGTGCAATAAGGGCTTCAATTTTTGTTACTGGTTTCGGAATATCAAAATGGGTACCGTTTAATTCTCCTATGGTTTTTTCTTGAAGATTCTGCATCCAGGATCTGAAATTTTCGACTCCGTCTACGCGTCTTTTTGGGTCTGACTCCAATAGGTTTTTAGCTTCCTCAACGCCCCCTCCGGGGATGATATATTTAGCTGTTTTGTTCATCTCTTCTTCTACCCAGCGCAGTTGGCCCCAGCCCCATTCGTAGGTTTCGATCAAGTCAAGATCAATACCGTTATATGTTCTAGCCCACAGTTGGTATCGGTCATCGCCAACGGCATCTTCAGGGTTTGCCCTGTCGGTGTATTCTGTGGCCAGAAATTCAGAAAATTTACCGTATGCATTCTCAGATTTTGATATGTTAACCTCAAGCGCGTTTTGAAGTTTTCCAGAGTCAATATCTGCATTCTTAAATTCAGTAAGAAGGTTTGCGAAAAATGACGCCGACCCATTTGATCCAGCCCATGTTGCCGCTTGTGCCGCACAGGCCTGACTCTGTCTCGTGGTTGACACTAGGTTCTTTTTAACTCCCTCTCTCAACGTACTTGTATATTCTGAAAGTGCCTTAGGAATTTTTGACAATCTCTCTGATATATTTTCCCATTCTGATACGGTGTTTTTGGGCATGTGGTCAAAAACCATACGAATGCTATGCATCGGGCTATGAAGAATATTTAAAGAGCGATAATGTTCTTGCTCTTTATGTAGTCTTAGTTCAGTTTCGATGTCTTCAGTCATTACTTCCTTTGCTCTACGGTCGTCTTCACTCTGTATCGGCGCTGTAATCAACGCCTTTAAAGTATTCCTAGCTAAGGAAGCGTTTTTATTGTTGCCTTCAGGAGTGAAATCGCCGAGATTTGTCTCGTGTCCCTTTATTCCTAACGAAGTAGCGGTTATGGGGTTGAGTTCCGCAATTTTTTCAACGTAATTGTCTGAGATTTCATATATTGGCGACATCTCAGTCTTTTCGTTATTGTTCTTATCATTGCTCATAATGTGTTAAATTATCGTGCATTTTTTGAAGACCGATTAAGATTATTTAGCTACTAAAGCTACGCCTATAACGTTGGGCCCGGCATGAGTACCAATCACTGGCCCAACTCTTGACACTATGGGTTTTTCTTGTTCTGGTAGTAATTTTTCAAGACTCTTGGCAAAATTTAATGCGTCTTCTTCCCCGGTGCTATAGACCACTGCGATTTGTTGTACTGGGCCAAACTGCGAAGCCGCTTGTTGTAATTTTAATAATGCTGCTCTACGAGAGCGGGCCTTTCCGAATTCAGATATTTCTCCCGATTCTACTGTGAGAAGTGGCTTGATTTTTAGTATGTTTCCCAGCATTGATCGAGCCTTTCCGATTCTGCCACCCTTCTCTAAAAATTCGAGTGTGTCCAGCATCACATATATACTGCTTTTCTCCAATATATTATTGGCGATCTTTGCGCATTCTGGTCCTGATTTACCTTCTTGTGCTGCAAGTGCGGCGCTTATTACTGCTAATCCCGTTGACATCGAAGCTGTCAAAGAATCTACCAGGTGTATTTCCATTTTCCCTTCTAGTTCTTTTCTTGCTTGAAAAGCTGAATTGTAGGTTCCGCTAAGTTTGGATGAAATATGAATTGACACTATTTCGCTGCCCTCCTCCCAAGTTTCCTCATAGGCTTCAATAAATTCACCTATGGAAGGTTGTGAGGTGGATGGAAAAATTGAACCGGTAGTGAGCTTTTCAAAGAACTCATCAGGGGATATTTGTACTCCGTCTTTGTAAGTAGTATCTCCGAAATGGACATTTAGTGGTACTACCTTGATATTCAATTTGTCTATGAATTCTTGTGGTATGTCCGAAGTACTATCGGTGACTATTTTGGTTGTCATAAATTATTAATCCTTTTGGTGTGAATTAGTTTTAAGTTTTGAGTTGAGCGCATTAGTTTCCAGACCAGCTTCGGTATTTTTCTTGTCCTTCACGAAATAAACTTTCTATCTCCGCTCTTTGATGGTCATTATAAAATCGACCTTTTTTTCTAACCCATTCAAGCGATTTATCTATTTTATTCACAAATTGTAGTGCGGAAGCTTTGCGTTCAGGTGCTTCTTTGCCCGCCAGTATGTAGATTGGGCTAGTATGCGCAAATTGCGGCTGCAAATAACTATCCCTAACCCCACTGAAGAGTCTTGCGGACACCCAAGAATCGTGTGATGGTGCAAACTCTAATTCAATTATTCCATTCTTCTGTGGCGGCAAACATTTTTTGGCGGAAATCACATTGCCGTTTTGTATAATTTCGGCTAGTTGGATGGGATAATGAGATTTCCATTCCAATTTAACAGATAACTTTTCTCCGACGTTGTATATTAATTCATCGCCAGGCATATGATCGTTGATATTCAAGGAAACATATGGCCCGTTCGTTATAAATGTCTTCCCCGACTTCAAGGAACTTAACCAGTTTGAGTATTTAAATTCCGCATTTGAATGAGTGTAGACTCGGTTTGAGGAACAAATATACCAATCCGATCCTGTGGACACAGGCATTCTTATGCCGCAATTAAGGATTTCATAATAAATGTCGTACTCTGGGTCACTCCAATATGGATCAAAAAGGTTAAACGCGTCTACCTTGCCTAAGGCTGCTGCTATAGGTGCCTCCATGCCTTGACCGTTGTGACACCATATGACGGTCCCTCCTTGCCTACGGGTGTCATCACAAGCAAATGACAATGGAGGGTAATCTGGCTCAAATTGGTCGACCAATACCCCTCGGCTAATCGGTTCGACCTCATTACGTATGTCGAGGAGCATTATGTGCCCGTATCCTATTTCCCAAGGTTCCTTGTTATGTCTACTTTCCTCACCGTTTTGCACGTAATGATGTTTTGTAGAAAATTCAGTCAAAAAACCAATCGGGTATTTGTTAGTTGCATATTCGAGATCGCCTCTTTTTAGGATACTGACCGCAGTCATTCGTAGGTCTTCAACTCGAGGGTCCAGAGCTAAGCGTTCATCTGGGCGATTTTCTTTTTCATCATAGTGTATGTGTGTGTTACCGGCGTGCCATCCCGATTGTGCGAATTTGTTCCACCTTGATATGATTATTTCAATTGTGTGGGTACCGTTGGAAGACGCTTCAAGAGTTATACTTTTTGGCTCATATTCTGTTCCCCTTTCTACTGTTATCAATGTGTGCCCTCGGGGAATCTCTACTGAAAAAGTGCCTTCAGAATAAAAAAATGGATATCCGTTACCAACTTTTTGTATCGCGTTTATTGGTGAGGCATATTCCCCAGAGGAGGTTAAGACTTGTATTTTAGCTTCAACGCATTGCCCCGTATCTTGGTCTATTATTGATCCGTGTAAGTGAGCCATTATTCGACCTCAGCATAGTATATTGGTGGGTGATTATAAGGGGATCTTATTACACTTTTTGATTCATGCAAATTAACCCATAGCAATCAATGTATAATTGGGGTCTAAGGCACGAGTCTATTTAAGCTGTTAGTTTCGGAGGAGTGACTCTAAGCAAATGGAATTCAAAGAATTTTTAGGTCAATTTAGGTCCGATGATTTGGCTTTTGCGTTAAAGAGTCTTGATCTTCCCGTGAGTGGTAATAAACCTGACAGAATCGGTCGTCTTGTTGATAGACATGAGTCAGGTTCAGACGTCAAAATTTTGCTTAATGCATTTCGGCCTGAAGATGTCAGAAGAGCTGCTAAATCTCTCGGTTTTATAGACTGACAGCTTTACTCTTGAGAACGGATTAAGTTAGCACCGTTACTTACTTCTGTGTGCCCATAGTCCCTTCTAAATGTTTAACTTCTGTCGAGTTCCAGAAAATTATGAAGTGTGTGTAATTGCGCATATGCTGGCGGATGCATTAATATATATAAATAATGTAATAATTATGTAAATAAAGCAATAATAAATATAAATTAGGTAATAATATGGCTAGGCCTTATTCAAATCCCCAACTCGTTTCTGAAGCCTTGGTTTTGTATGTTCAAGGTGGTTCGCCTAAAACAATCCATACCTTTTTGTCTAGGAACGTGGCAGCCCCGAGCTTGCGGACAGTAAATAATTGGATTTCGAAGTTCAGGCTGGTGCAGGAACGGCTGCTCAGGCCCGATAATCCATATGAGTGGCATTTGAAGGAATCTGATTCATTTTCTATTGAGGATAGAAATTTAATTTATAGAATGCTGAGAATTAAAAAGAATCCCACTAATAGAGAGGTATATTGGTGGCTGAAAATAAATGCAATACGTCAAGATATGTCAGACGATGACTTAATATCCATTAGCCAACAGTGTGTTTTGAATCAACATAAGGAACTTTTAGGAATTGGTGAAATTGATTGGAACAAGGTCTGGGATCGTATTAATGAAAAGGTTATTGAACCTTTTCCCATTAAGTATTCTTTGTTGAGTGGGAAATACATGATTTCGTACCTTGAAGTCGGCCAACAAATACCTGATTGGGTGGTGGGAGATGAATTACTTGCCATAACCCAGACCTTCGAAAATATAATGGTTGTAAGTGAACAAATAAATAGTGAACAAATGAGTATTCCTTCCAATATTCAAGTTGAAACTGGCTGGCATTGTATAAGGATACATTCTGGGAATCTGGGGTTTTTACCGGCTTTGGAACAACATGGTGTAGATTATCGGGTCCTCTCTTCCAAAGACTGTCACTATATTCTCTTCAGGAATGTGTCAGTGGAATTTATCCAAACAAAGGTATTGAAAGGTGGTATTAGATTACACGAAGAACGTTGAGTGCGTGCTGATATTTCATTTGTTGCAATTTGCTAGAAGGATAGGGGGTGTTTTCTAGGGAGAGGTAGGTTCTGTTGTCTCAGGTTCAGTGTCGAGTGTCGTTCTCTGTTTTATATGTGTCATGAAAGTATCGTATTCAGACATGTAAGATAATTTCGCCATTCTCTCATCTTTGAATTTTATTCCTACTTCTGCGTAAGCTAGCGTTCTCCCAAAGGACCCATGTTTAAGTACTAATTGAGCTATGGATTCGAAAGGTATTTGAAACGTACGGCGTTTCTGTATCACCGGTAGTCCTACCATCGTTAGGTAAAGAGAATCCTCAGAGACGTAATAGGCGGTTTGTCGCCATCTAAGATATCTTGGACCGGCGATGCCCGCGCATAGCAGTAAAGGTATTATGCCCATAGAAATGAAATCGATGAAAATTACAATTGCAAGTACCCCAATCCATAAAGATGAGGGCATAAGCCAAGCCCAGTGTGATTGGCGAAATTCAAGGGCTTCCCCTGGTATTGAATCCACTTCATAAGATATGGGTGAAACTGATGATGATTCAGGTTCTACAGAATCATCATTCTGGTTGTTATCTTGGTTATTTTCTTCCGTCATGACTTCTCCAGGTAATGCTGTGAAAGTTGTACTCCACTATGTGGGGGTTTAAAACGTGATTGGCTCCGCAGGCTGGATTCGAACCAGCGGCCGATCGGTTAACAGCCGATTGCTCTACCACTGAGCTACTGCGGAACGGTTTCTCTAAGTTGTGATCAATGTCACCTGCTAATTTTGATTGTTTTGCGAAGTCACAATTCATATACGATATAAACGGTCGATGTTTATTTTCTTTTAAGGGGCATCTGTAGTCAAGGAACAATGGGCTTAAGCTTCAGTTGGTATCTATCAGACCAAGGTATCACAAAGCCATGGTCGAGGCGTTGACTTATATTCTTAACATGAAAAAGAGTGTCAGAATCACTAAAATAGCAGGTATTAAACAGCCTAAGCACCCTCCCTGCCACATCAAATAAAAACCTGAGTTATTGCCGTCTAGTTGGTGAGGTTCTTTGGAAATAGAATCTCTGTTCTCAGGTTTTGGTGTTCTGATTATTTCCCCTGCAATTGGTTTTATCTTTTTGTCCCGCAATAAAAGCTCCTTCGGTACCCATGTTAATACAATATCTAGCGATATGGTTTTCGGATGATTCCCATACAAAAGATTTGATGCCACCATTACGATGTAAAATAAACAAATCTCATACCGGCTTAATTTGGCTAGTGTATAATTCCGCCCATTATAAGGTTGTCATTTTATTCAGTGAACGTTTGGTATCAGAATATAGGAGCGTATCTTAAGACTCATGAGAGTAGGTGAATTCGAATTGCTTGACCCCGTACCTGACTTAAAAGATACCTGTGCTATTGCGATGTTGCGTCCATGGATTGACGTAGGTAGGGTTGGCACTTTGGCTCTCCGTACCCTTGAGCAATACCTAGGTGCAAAAGAGTTGGGTCGTTTAGCAACGCCAGGGAAATTTTTCGACTTTACGAGATATAGACCAAGGATGAGATTAGTCGATGGGGAAAGAGTTTTCACGAAACCAAACACTATTGTGAAATATGCGACAGATGAATATTCAAAAAAGAATTATCTTTTTGTACATGTGAGGGAGCCGCACAATTTTGGGGAAGATTATACAGATGCTATCGTGGAATTGTTTAGGCACTGTCAAGTAACTGAATATTGTAGAATTGGTGGAATGTATGACTCTGTTCCACACACCCGCCCCCTTTTAATCACTGGGTCTATGAATGACGAACAGGAAGCACGGGCTGGTAAGCTTCTAAATCCCCGTAAAAGTACGTACCAGGGGCCCACGTCCATAGTCAACCAGGTTAATGAAGATTTGACTAAGCTCGGTACTCGAAATTCTACTCTTATGGCCCACCTTCCCCAATATGTTCAATTAGATGAAGATCACCTCGGGGCATCTCGGCTACTGGAAGTGCTCTGTTCCGCGTATGAGTTCCCGCAGGATTTAGCTGATAAAGCTAGGGGTGAACAGCAATATAAGGACATAGACAGGGCGATTGACTATAAAGGAGAAGTAGGGGCTTTAATAAAACAGCTTGAAACATACTACGATCGAGTATTATCAAAGCCTGAGGATCGCCCGGATGATGGGAAGGATGCGGAGGTAACTGATTCATCGAAAGAGCATGATGCTCAACAACCAAAACTTTCAAGTGGCATAGAAGATTTTTTGAATCAAATGGGAGAGCGATTTGAAAGTGATCAAGGAAGAAGGGATTTATCAGGCGATGACGATGTGGACGATGAGTGAGAATAGTAAACTGATTCTTTTACAACACGACGTCCATATCAGCCTGGGAATTTGGTCCCCTTATGAAGTTCGTAGCTTTTAGCGAACTCTGATGCTCCTAGTTTAGGCCCTTTCCCATACCTTAATCGTCCTATTCTTATCACTCCTCCCTTTGCCTTAATTTCCAAAGCGTTTTTTTCGATTGATATTATGGATCCGTTTTCCTGATCAAGGTTGTTTGTCTTGTTATAAGAAGCGTCAAAAAAAGATAGTTTGTTTCCTTTGTATGTGGTATTGGCTCCCGGGCTCGGGTCACAGCCTCTAATGAGGTTGTAAATTTCTGGTGCTGGCTGTGACCAATCTATTTGACCGTCGGCTGTACTACACCAACCCTCATAGGTTGCCTGATTGTGATTTTGATTAATCTTAGGAGCCTTGTTTTCTTTGACCAATTGAACGGCTTCAATAATTGCCTCTATGCCAAGGGGGTATAGTTTTCCGAAGTACAGGGATCCCAATGTGTCCTCAGAGGCTATGTCCACCTCTTTTTGGAGTAGTACAGGACCTGTATCCAGCCCTTCATCTGGCCAAAAAATAGTAAGACCAGTTTTCTTTTCACCTTTTATGATAGGCCAATTTATCGAGCTTGGGCCTCTATGTTTAGGAAGAAGAGACGGGTGATATTGTATGGTGCCTAATGTGGGTGCGGAAAGGATTTCCATAGGAACGATGTCTGTTACGAAAGCCATTACACACAGGTCAATGTCTAGTGAAATAAATTGTCTTATCGCGGATGTATCTCGCATCCTGTTATATTGGAAGACTTCGATTTGATTTTCTATAGCGGTTTGTTTGATGGGGTCATATGATTTACCATCATCTGGAGGACAAATAACTGCTGAAACAAGCTCTCCATTTTCAATGAGTTTGGTAAGCACATCCTTACCGAACGCGGCTTGCCCGATTATCGCTATTTTCATAATTTTCCCCTTTGAATGTCATGGCTTAACGTCACAGTGTACCTAATGTATTCTAGGGTATATCTGAGTTACATTTCTGATTTTTGCCTTGTGTTTCAGTTTGACATTGAAATTATCGTGCTCGTACCATGGTTGTTTCGAGAAGATTGAACTGATAAACCTTATTTAATTTAATCCTTTCCTAATATAAACGGAGGCATCTGAATTGTCTGAAAAACTTAATGTCATGGCTCCATTAAAAGATATTCGTGTGCTTGGTGTGACGGTCTATCTGGCAGGGCCATTTATGATGATGAATCTCGCACGCTTGGGGGCTGAAGCAATAAAAGTTGAGGTCCCAGGAATGGGTGATCACACGAGAACTAGCGGGCCTTTTGCGACTCCGGATGGTCTTACTGATACTCAGGAGACTGAAAACCATGTATCAACAAGGTTTTTAAAAAGAGGCCAAGGTCTTAAGAGCGTGACTTTGAACTTGAAAGATCCAGAAGGTAGGGACATGTTCTTGAAAATGGCCGAAAACTCTGATGTAGTTGTCGAAAATATAGCTCCAGGAGCTATGGCTCGGCTTGGCCTCGGCTTTGAAGAAGTTTCGGCAGTCAACCCAAGTATTGTTTACGCTTCTATTTCTGGATACGGACAAACTGGACCATACGCCGCAAAAAGAGCGCATGATCCCCAAATTCAAGGTATGAGCGGACTGATGGATATTAATGGAGCCGCGGAAGGGCCCCCAACTAGAGTTGGTTTTTACATCGCGGATCTTGTGACTCCCCTTTTCGGATGTTATTCGATATTGGCTGCGTTGAGAGAGAGAGATCGTACTGGTCAAGGTCAATACATTGATGTGTCCATGATTGACACATTGACGTCACTGATATTTATGGACACTGTAGAAGAAGAATTGGAGGCTGGGATTTCTTTAAGGCAAGGAAATGACGTTAGGGGTGCGGGAGCCACGGGTCTTTACCACACAAAGGACGGGGATATTATTGTAACTGTCGCCAGTAATGACCAGTGGAATAAACTTGTGAAAGCTTTAGATGTGGATTCTCTTTCGAATAACCCTAGATTTACCACTTTGGTGGAACGCAACAGACATGTAGATGAAGTAAAGAAATCATTGCAGAGTATCTTTAATGAGTATCAAAGGGAAGACGCTATTTCGCTCCTTGAAGATAACGGAGTCCCATGTGCTGCGGTCCGTGGAGTTGAGGAAGTTATGGAAGATGAACACTTCTGGAAGAGAGGCAGTTTGCTTCCTCTATTTAATGCCGCTTACAAAGACCCTATACCTGGATTTGTAGCTTCTGGGTTTCCTGCACGTTTTTCAGGAGGGGACCTGCCTAGGTCAAAAGGGGCACCAACTCTGGGCATGAACAATAATGATGTTTATGGAGAATTGCTTAATTTGGACAACGATGAACTCGCCAGCCTTAAAGAAAAGGGGATTATTTAGCGGTTTTTTGGGAGGTGTCGGTAATGATTAAAAGTAATATATCAGCAAAACCTTTGCGAACGATGTTGTATGTACCAGCAAACAGGGAAGAATGGATACGAAAGGCTCCAAAATATCAGGCTGACGCGATTATTTTGGATCTGGAAGATTCCGTCCCAATGGACCAGAAGGAAATGGCACGGGATATCGTTTCAAGAGTTATACCTGAGTTGGCTGCTTCTGGTGTGACGGTAATAGTCAGGGTAAATGATTTGAGTACAGGTATGACTGAAGATGACCTTTCTTGCTCCGTATCGGAAGGGCTTTATTCAATTTCTTTGCCAATGACAACCGGGCCACAAGATGTAATGGAATTAGACAGGCTAATTTCTGTAGAGGAAGATCGGAAAAAGATGCTTTCCCGCCGTGTACTGATTGACCCCGGGATGGAAACTGCTACTGGGATAAGATCTGCCTATCAGATTGGCCTTGCCTCAGATAGAGTGGCGCACATGGGAGTTGGTGGAGGCAAAGGTGGTGATATTGCGAGGGCTCTAGGGTATCGATGGACTCCCCAGGGAACTGAGACTCTGTTTATTAGGTCTAAAGTCCTTCTTGATGCGAGAGCAGCCGGGGTTCCTTATCCAGTAACAGGCCTTTGGCAAGATATTGCCGATAAGGAAGGTTTAAAAGATTTTGCTATTAAGTCCAGGGATATTGGGTACAACGGGATGTCTGTTATCCATCCTTCTCATATACCCATTGTTAATGATGTGTTTTCACCAACTAAGGAAGAAATATCTGAATGGGTCGGTATTATAGATGCCATGAATCATGCTCAATCTTCGGGAGGCGCTGCGGTATCATACAATGGTAGTATGGTGGATATAGCTCATGAAAAAACAGCAAAAGAAATGCTTGAATTTGCTCGTGAACTCGGACTTTATTCTGAATAATTTAAAGTGAAATAGCGTAGGGGCAACTACATGACATACTCTAAAGATGGTTCCGTAAATCCAAGAGATGATGAACAATACAGGGATAAATTGACTCCTATGCAATTTGAGGTAACTCGTAAGAAGGCTACTGAAAGAGCATTTACTGGTAAGTATTGGGATACGACTGATAAAGGGGTTTATCGTTGCCTGTGCTGCGATGCCGAATTGTTTTCTTCAGAGGCTAAATTTGATTCTATGTGTGGTTGGCCTAGTTTTTATGAGCCCATGGATGGGGAACAAATAGAAGAAGAAACAGATAAATCATTGGGAATGGTACGTACTGAAGTTATGTGCCAGACTTGTGGTGCTCATCTTGGCCATGTATTCCCCGACGGCCCCCAACCAACTGGATTGAGGTACTGTATAAACTCTGCATCCATAGATCTACGTCAGGAATGATTATTTTCTAGTTTTTTTAGTCTCTAACCATCTGCGCAAAAATTGGTTCAAGCCTCTTTCTCGCTACAGCTTGTTGTGAGCTGTCCTGTGAAGGATAAATGGGAATATCCTCATCTAAGTCTGCGTTTAAGTCATATAATTCGCCCGTTTCGTAAAGGCTCCAATCATGGTCTTTCACAAATCGAATGGCTTTCCATGCAGCCATGTCATGTCTGGCATTCATTGGTTCAAAGTGAAAAAACATCCAGTCTCTCGGGGTTCCCTTACCTCCGATAAGTTGGGGGTAAAAGGATTTCCCATCAATGACGTAATCGTTGGGAATATCCAGATTTAGTGCTTCAAAAATCGTTGGGAGGAAATCAGTGGATTCGATAAGGTCAGTATTGACTGAACCTGAGGGAATAGTTCCAGGCATGCTACATATCAGCGGTACATGAGTTCCCCGGTCGTTGGTTTTACCTTTTCCTCCGCATATTTCGTTGTGTTCGTGGACCATTGAACAAACATCGGCAGGGCTACCATTGTCTCCCAAGTAAATAATCAGAGTATCTTCACTTAAATTTGCATCGGATAAATATTGAATCAACCTTCCAATTACTTTGTCATGGTATTCCACCATATCTTTATAGAATCTAGGATCGTCAATTTGTTGGTCCCCTTCTACTTCTGCCCATGTCTTAGCCCCCAAAGATCTGTTTGAAGGTGGGTCAAAATCATCCCATTCGGGGCTGTCAGGAGTTGGTTCGTGGGGCTTGTGAGTTGCCGCCATTGGCCAATATACAAAAAATGGGGAATCATCATCTTTTTTTCTGTCAATAAAATCTATGATGTAGTCGCAGAAAATATCCTCTCCGTATTTTCCTTGAGTGTCCTTTCTAAATTCTCCGTTTTGATAAATCACCGGGTTTTTATATCTAGACCCTTTTTCTTCAGTATGATGGGCGTGCCAAACACAAAACTCATCAAATCCCGAGTCCTCAATCATTTGTCCCTTTGATCGGTCTTCGGGTGACTGATCTAATGGATTGTAGGAATATAGTTGCCATTTACCAGAAATACAGGTGTTATATCCAGCGTCGGAAAGTAGGTGCCCTACGGTAATTTCGTTTGGATCTATTAGCCCAAAACCTATGTAGTTTCTGAAGTTATACTTTCCAGTCATCAATGAAACTCTAGTTGGAGTGCATAGAGGCATAACATGTGCGTTGTCAAACCTCATGCCTGACTCCGCTAAAGAGTCAATGTGAGGAGTCTTGTAAGATGAACCTCCATTTGCTCCGATAACTTCGTAGCCTAAATCATCAGACATAATTAAAATAATGTTTTGGCTGCCGTTGGACATGGATACACTTTTCTCCATTCAGATTCTCTTTGAATTTTCCTTATGATATCACCCATGACTTACCTGTTGCGGTTCGCATCTGGGGTTCCTTTCATTGCATTTAGATCTTTTTTATGGGGGTTGTTTTTGGAGTACTTTCAATTACCCTCATAGAACGCCATTTTCCTTGTCGGTAACGCAGTGCGAATACCAAGGAAAGGCAGATAATATAGGCGATACCCGCGGACCAGGCAGATTTAAGTCCCCATCCCAGAATTTCAATGCCAATGTATGTTGGAATTATAAGCATGATAATGGATACGATGATCACTGCATAAAGGATGAATTTAGTGTCTCCCGCCCCTTTTAAGGCGGACGAAGCAATGATCCCAATAGAGTCAAATAATGACCAAATAGCAACACATTTAAGTGCTAGTTCAGCATGAGGTCTGATAGCTGCGAAATCTTTAACGTCAGCTTTCAGTGTAAATGGTTCTATGAAAATCCCTGGTACTAGAAAATAAAGCAGAGATATAGTTCCCATGTACAGAGATGCGATATGTAACCCTGAAAAAGTTGCTTTGTTAGCTCCTTCTGGTTTATCGGCCCCCAAGGATTGACCCACTAGAATGTTGACTGCGATGCCCATTCCTATCATTGGCATGAATGCCAATAGGCTTATGTTAAGAGCGACATTAGATGCAGCAAGCTCTACTGCTCCTAGTCTTCCTATAATCAGGAGGAAAATCGAAAATGAAGCCATATCTGCAAAAAATTGCAGCCCACTGGGCATACCAAATTTTATCAATCTCAAGAACAATGGTTTCTCAAATTGCCACCCGGAGAGAGTATTAAATTGCTGTCTGTTTTGACGCGAAAATAACAACGCTGCAAGGATAAGTAAATTGAGTAGTCCGGATAGTATGGTTGAGAGACCTGCTCCAGCTATGCCCATTTCCGGGAGCCCAAAATTTCCAAATATTAAAAGGTAATTTAGTACTATGTTTAATGCGGTAGCTGCGAAGCTAGCCCACATTACAGGATATGTTTTTCCCCTACCACTGAAAAAAGCAGATATCGGTCCTGAAAGTATTGGAAAAAATCCGCCAATAGCGAGATATTTCCAGTATATTTTTTCCAGTTCAACTATTTTAGGATCATGACCAATGAAGTTAAATAACGGCCCGGATAGAAACAACGTGAGCACAACGATCGTTCCTCCTACCATAGAGAAATAGATACCTTGCCACATTGCAGGTCCCACTCTATCGTCCCGGCGAGCACCTGTATATTGGGCAACAAATGTTCCTACGTAGCTGGATGTTCCCAGGAAGAAACTAATTGCAGCAAAACCTAACAACGAAGTAGGTGCTGCTGCTGCCAGCGCATCTGTGGAATACCAAGATAAGAACATACGATCAACAAAAGATTGTATTGAAAATGATCCAGTACTCAGTATCAGTGGTACTGCCACGATCAAAAGGTGTTTGTAGCCATTGGTCCCATACCAACGGGTTGCCAGTATGCTCATGAAGCGTTTTTTCAGTTTGTTCTCCAACATTAATTATTTGATAATAGCCTTCTGCATGAGCAAATTATTTCTACCTGACATTAAATGGTCGTATATTGGCAATAAGTCCATAAAAGGAGTTTAGCTATAATCTTAACTCTAAGTATGTATTTTTAGATACAGATGATAAATATATTCAAGAAATCCAAAATCGAATTGGAGTCGTAAAACAACAGTAATTATCATGATTTTCTATTACTTCATTTAGTAAGAATGATTTAAATCGAAGTGTAGGGAGGCTTGCGCTGGTAGAATGGGCATAACTGTTCTCAAATACAGATCTGGAAGACAAATAATTTTTAATAGGATAAAGCCGTACGGATGAGACAAATACTTTTCGTTTCTTCACCAGGAGACTCCAGAATTTCATGTTGGGAAATTGATTCGGATAACGGTGGCCTAAACTTTATGTCTGCTTCAAATGTTGAAGGACGCCCGTCGCCAATGGCAGCAGACATTGAAAATTTGCGGCTGTATATAGGGAGACGCGATATACCGCAGATTTCAACTTATGCGTACGACATTATGTCAGGTAGGTTAAGTCATCATTCAGATGGAGCCGTGCTTCATAGCGATCCCTGTTATATATCCCTTGACAAGACCAAAAATTACATATTAGGGGCATATTACAGCGCAGGAGGTGTTAGCGTTAACAAGGTCGTCGACGGTGTTGTTGATAAGGACATAGACTGGATGCCAACGGGGTTTGGAGCTCACTGTGTGATGACTGATGTTTCTAATGATTACGTTATGTTACCCCATATCGCTGGCGAGCAAGGCATCAATACCATTAGGTCTTATAGGTTTGATTCTGAAAAAGGTCAGTTAACTCCCAACAACCCATCTACATATGACCAGAAGGATAATAGAGGTCCCCGTCACTTTGTATTTCACCCAAATGGGAAATTCGTTTATTTTTCCAATGAACAAGAATGTAGCGTCACTGCATATAAATATGAAGAAGGGAGAATTGAAGAAATTCAGACCCAATCTACTCTGCCTATGCATTATTCTGGCGTTAACACTTGTGCGCAAATAAGAATAACCAGTGATGGTAAGTTTTTGTATGCTCCCAATAGAGGACATGATTCAATTGCATGTTTTTCTGTAAATAAATCTACCGGGTTACTGAAATCAATTGGAAGGACACCAACTGAAGCTACACCTCGCGTTCTTGATGTGGATATTACCGGCAAGTATCTTTATTCAGCGGGATTGGATAGTGGGTATCTTTCAGCTTTTTCTATTGGAGATAAAGGAAAGTTAACGTTTATAGATCGTTATGAGGTAGGGAAGGAACCCATGTGGGTTCTTGTGGTTCCTGGTGAATGATCCCGTACGGCATACTAATAGTGTGTCGATTACGGTTAACGGTTCTCAGTTAAATGTAAAGATTGATAATCGTCTCACTCTGCTTGATTTTTTGAGGGATCATTTAGGGATGACTGGCACAAAAAGAGGCTGCGACAGGGGAGAATGTGGAGCATGTACGGTTATAGTTAATGGCTATGCTGTCAACTCTTGCCAAATGTTTGTTGTTGCCTTGGCTAAAAGTGAAGTAGTTACCATTGAAGGTGTTTCTGAATCCGAAGGGTTGCATCCAGTTCAAGATGCCTTTTATAAAAATGATGGCGTGCAATGTGGATATTGCACTTCTGGATGCGTAATTAGTGCTTATTCGGTATATGAATATCAGAAAGAGCCAACAGAGCAACAATACTTTGAGGCCCTATCAGGCAATTTATGTCGCTGTAACGCTTATCATGCAATCAAGGCATCGTTGAGTGAACTTTCAAAATGCAACAAAGGTAATTTGCAGGAATAAAATGACAGGATTTTCTGTTATAGGGAACTCGGTTCCCAGAATAGATTTAAGGGAAAAATTAACCGGAGGAGCCAGGTACACCTCTGATATAACCCTACCAGGTATGTTGTGCGGTAAAATTATACGAAGCCCCCATCCTCATGCAACTATATTGTCGGTAGATACCACAAAAATCGAATCTCATTTATTGAGTGGCGCCATTCTTACTCCTTTTAACGTGGGAAGTGGTAATGTGGCTCCGGATATTCCTATATTGGATAGGAAGGTTAGATTTGTGGGAGATGAAGTCGGAGCTATTGCTGGAACTGATGAATTTGAGTCCTCCCAAGCTTTATCTCTAGTTGATGTTGAATACGAAATTCTTCCTTTCTCACCATCTACTGATTCTGCAATGGCAGTTGATTCCGAACCGATTCATCCGGGAGGTAATTTGGTAAATGGTGCCCCCATAATCGAACAACGAGGAAGTGTTTTAGAAGGATTTGATCAGGCTGATGTTATTGTCGAGGGATTTTTCTCCACTCCTGGACATGCATCTGCGGCTCTTGAACCTAGATCTGTTTTGTCATCATGGGAAGGAAGACATTTAACGGTTTGGAAATCTAGTAGGGGGGTTCACGTTGATAGAGCAAATATTGCGGCCTCTCTTAACATTTCATTGGATGATATTACGGTAATAGGTTCATATATGGGTGGAGGATTTGGAGGAAAAGATGAAACCCGTACTGCCTCTATCTCAGCTCTGTTGGCAAAGAGGACAGGCAGACCTGTCAAGATAGAACTGTCTAGAGAAGAAGAATTCTTGGCAGGGAGACGGCGCCATTCCACAAAGACGACCGTTAGAATAGGCGTAACAAGAGAAGGGAATATTACTGCGATAGACGCTAGTACTGTCATGGATACTGGGGCCTATCTGTCCTCAGGCCCAGGGGTTATAAGAAGGGCAGGTCAAGGATTCTTGTATTTGTACTGTTGTGCCAACGTAAGGTATACAGGATACCTTGTATACACTAATACCCCTTCAGCCGGGTCCTATCGCGCCCTTGGTGCCCCGCAAGGGCATTTCGCTTTGGAGTCTATGATTGATGAAGTTGCTGAAAAAATCGATATAGACCCTTTGGAGTTCCGATTGCGAAATCATGTTTCAAAGCAAGGTCAACCTGGCGAACGAGTTACGCCCGTAGATCAGATAGTTGATACTCAACCAGTTGAAGGTGGTATTCCGTTTTCAAGCAACGGTCTCGCCGACTGTTTGAAACTGGGTTCACAGGCCATAAACTGGGATACGGATGATATATCAGCACATCAAGAGGGTCCAATTAGGCGCGGTAAAGGTATGAGCATGTTCCTGTATCGAGGAGGTCCTGGAGGTACAGCGGAAGCTCATATTACCCTGAATAGACAGGGTGACTATGAAGTTTCTGTAGGTATTATGGATGTGGGAGAAGGCAGTGTTACCGTATTGGCACAGATGGCATCTGAAATTTTGGGAACGGATCCCCGTGATTTGTTAATGATGGTCGGTAACACTTCATCAACACCCAAAGCAGGTCTCACAGCAGGGTCAACAGTAACGTTTTCGTCCGGATTGGCGGTAAAATCCGCGTCCATGAAGTTAAAAAGGAAATTGTTAGTTGAAGCGTCACATATAACTGGGGAAGCAATTGAAGGCCTTTCTTTAGTTGGGAAGAAGGTGGAATCTATTAGTGGTTCATTTATTTCCTTATCAGATATTACCTCTGTTATAGGAGATATCAAGACTGAAAGTAAGGTTAACCCAGGTAGTAGCGATTATATTGTTAATTCGTTCGGTGCCCATTTTGTTGAATTAGAGGTCGATACAGAAACGGGCTTAGTAAAAATTCTGCGTTATGTTGCTTCACATGATTCAGGAAAAATTATTAATCCGAAAATGGCAGAAAATCAGGTGAGAGGTGGGATATCGCAAATGCTGGGTTTTACATTAACCGAAGATATGGAGATAGATCCTGTTACCGGCATACCAATAAACACCAGTTTTTTAGAACATAAAAGCCCAATGATACTGGATGTGCCCCCAATAGAGGTTATTTTCACCGATGTAAAAGATCCAATCGGTCCCTTTGGAGCTAAGTCTTTGGGTGAGCCTCCTAGCATTGGTCCGGCTCCAGCAATAGCGAACGCGATTTATGATGCTATTGGAATCAGAATCACCAAGCTTCCCATAACCTCTACACGAATACTTGAAGAATTGAACAAATGAATCCATTTGAATATAGAGAACCGCAAAGCCTTAATGAGGTGACCGCTATCCTTTCAAATGATGCTCACGCTCGGATAGTTTCTGGAAATACTGACTTTATTAACGAGATGAAAGAAGGAATTGTTAATCCTAAGGTTGTCGTTAGCCTTTCGAAAATTAGCGAACTCACCCAAATCAACTGGTCTCGAAAGGCTTTGGTTATTGGGGCAATGGTTACTCTAAAAACCCTGGCATCAGAAAATAGGTTACATGCGGAATGCCCGGTTATATCACAGGCTGTGGATTCCATTGCAACTCCCCAAATTCGCAATCTAGCGACCATTGGAGGAAATCTCTGTCAACGTCCTAGATGTTGGTATTACAGAAGCCAAAGGTTTGATTGCTTGAAAAAAGGAGGTGACGTTTGTTTTGCTGTTGATGGCATTAACAGGTATCACGCCATTTTTGGAGGAACAAATTGCCATATAGTACACCCTTCAGATCTGGCGACGGTATTAACGTCCTTAAATGCATCAATTGACATACACGGTCCCAGAGGATCAAGAAATGTCCCAATTAACAATTTTTTTATGGCCCCTGAAGTAGATGTAGAATCAGAAAATTGTCTCGGACCGGATGAATTAATCAAATCGGTTCAAATTCCTCGTGAATATATTGGATATACGTCTACATTTGTAAAAGCAAAAGAGCGTAGCGCCTTGGATTTTGCGATGGTGAGCGTGGCAGTGGCGATAAAGAAGGAAGGAAATTTTATTTCAGGTGCAGGAATCACATTAGGAGGTGTTGCCCCTGTGCCGTGGAAATTACCTTCTCTGGAGCAAGATTTGGTTGGCAGCGCCATTGACGGGGTTTCCTGCGATCTAATGGTCAAGAGAACGTTTTCAAACGCAACCCCTATGAAACATAATGGCTACAAAGTTCCTATGACACAAGCTTATTTAAAAAGAGCGCTCCATGACGTTCTTATGCGATTATCTTTATCGCATAATTCAGGATGTAAGACGCAAATCTATTAGACATATAAACTGAGGTGATTGTTTGTCGTACCCCAATGTGCTGTTCTTTTTCACCGATGACCAAAGGTTTGACACCATAGGTGCTTTGGGTAATCCACATATAAAGACTCCCAATATGGATTGGTTGGTTGAAAATGGTACAACCTTTGAAAATGCATATATCATGGGTGGTACTGATGAAGCTGTTTGCATGCCAAGTCGGGCCATGCTTATGACTGGTAGGACACTTTTCGGTTTGAGTAACTCTGGTCAATCCATCCCACATAACCATGTAATGCTTGGTGAAACATTAAAGGAAAATGGTTACAGGTGCTGGGGCACAGGTAAATGGCATAACGGCACGGGTTCCTTTAGTAGATCTTTTAACGATGGCGCAGATGTATATTTTGGAGGTATGTATGATCATTGGATGGTTCCGGTTCATAGTTTTGACCCATCCGGTAGATATGAAGGTCGTATTAGGAGAACTGCTGCCTTCAGGCCGTCTAATGATGTTGAAGATAAGATCGCTGATCATATGCATGCAGGGTCTCATTCAAGCGAATTGTTTGCGGGTCACGCGGTGGAATTCCTGGATAACTACAAAGAAAATGATCCTTTCTTTGCCTACGTAGCCTTTATGGCTCCTCATGACCCTCGGACAATGCCGCAAGAATTTTTGGACATGTATGACGCCTCCAGTATTGATATAGGTGAAAGCTTTATACCTATTCACCCATTTGATAATGGAGAGTTAACTGTAAGGGATGAGTTACTTTCTGCGATTCCAAGGAAGGAGTCTGATGTCAGGCAGCATATTGCGGAATATTACGCAATGATCAGTCATGTGGACGCTCAGATAGGCAAGGTTATCGATTCCCTTTGTAAATCAGGTAAACTCGATGACACGATCATTGTATTTGCTGGCGATAATGGTTTGGCTTTGGGAAGGCACGGCTTAATGGGTAAACAAAATGTATATGATCATAGTTTGCATGTTCCTTTGATAATGTCGGGGCCTAACATACCCAAAGGAAAATCTACACAGTCACTTGTCTATACCGCTGATATATATCCTTCACTATGTGATTTAATGGGAATCGATATTCCTGAGACGGTATTGGGGTCTAGTTTCTCTGCGCTATTTAGCCAGCTCACCGCCCAGCACAGGGAATATCTTTATTTTGTTTATAAGGCACTTATGAGAGCTGTTCAGGTCGATGGGTACAAATTGATTGAATATCATGTCCATGGCAACAGACATAGTCAACTTTTTGATCTTAACTGTGACCCGATGGAAACAGTTAATTTAGTTGGTGAACTTTCCTATCAATCTATGATTTCGGATTTAAGAAAGAAGATGGACAAGGCAAGAAGTGAATTTGGCGATCATCAAGCCCCATTTGATTCATTTTGGGAAGGGTTTGAATATTAGCCTATACCCATGCCCCCTTAGCCATCATGCCTCCGTCAACATTCACAAAAGTACCTGTCATAAATGACGCGTCATCGCTGGCCAGGAATGCAACTACTTTGGCTATTTCTTCAGGTTCGCCGTTTCTTGCTAAAGGATGTTTTGCGGCTGAATCTTTGATCGCCTGATCCAGCGAAAGTCCTGTACCTTCTATAGATTCACGCCATAACGGTGTCAAAATACTCCCAGGACAAACAGACAGCACCCTTATATTGTCTTTGGCGTAATCAAGCGCTAGTTGGCGAGTTAGTGATAAGTCACCGCCTTTGGTGGCTGCGTATGCCGGGACTAGGTGTGCTGATTGCTGTCCTTGAACACTCGCAGAACTGATGATCACTCCCCCTCCTCGTTCACGCATGTGTGGGATGGAGTATTTGGCCATTAGGAATCTACTTTTTAGATTTACTCCCAAGATTTGATCCCACATTTCTTCTGTGGTGTCCTCTATGTTGGCATAAGAAGTGGTTGGTTGAATGCCCACGTTATTGAACAAAATATCTAATCCCCCGAAGGTTTTGATTGTTTCGCTCACTGTCCGTTCACAGTCCTTTGCTGATGATGCGTCCGCTATGACGACATGCGCGCTTCCTCCAGCATTGTTTATGTCTTTTGCTACTTCTTGTGCTGCTTCAACATTAATATCCATTAAAGTTACTCTGGAACCGCATTGCGCAAGCTCTTTTGCGGAAGCAGCTCCAATGCCTAAAGCGGCCCCAGTCACTATAGATATTTTATTCTTGAGATTGGCCATAATTACTCTCCGTTGTCTTGCAAAAAATTATATTTGAGGTTCACCAGTGAATGGGAATAATTCGGACTATACAATAAAAGGTTTGCCAACTAAAGGTTTTATTGGTTTTTTCTTGTGGAAGGTCTTTTCTTTGCTGAAGATTCAAGGATATAGAACTGAGGTAAGGAAAATTTATCAATCAGGCCTGCATAATTAATATGGGAAATAGGGGAAAAGCTCTTTTATTTGGGGTTAAAATCTCTAAACCGTTCGTCGTAGGATTGTTTATGCTGGTCGCCAGATTTCCCCTCGTTCCTTAACAGGTTCTAATATGTCTAAGCTTGCCTGATTGAGTTCATATCCAAGGGGTTGAGGGGCTCTTCCGGGTAATCCAATTAGCTTCAACACCATAGGATTTGTATAGTAGCTATTATAAGTTTCCCTGACAATTAGCCTAAAACACTGGTTGTGATTAGCTTCGATATCAAGAAGGATTTCTTTTTGATTTTCTTGATTAAGTCGTGGATATGAAAATCCCTTTTCTTGTGCCATGGCATCTATTTTGTTGAGACATTCAAGGATTGATTTTCTTGATTGGTCAGATATGCTTACGGCGGAGGAAATGAAAATCACTGCATTTGCATCCGACGCTGAGGGCATCGGATCCTTAGCTGGGATTATGTAGTCCACCACGCATTTCAATACTTCAGTCTGTTGCTTAGTAAATTTGAGGTTTTTGTTTGTCATTAGGGGGTTACCTGATTTAGCGTTCTAGGATGTGGCGTGAGTTTTTTCTTACATAATTGGCTACATAAAGTGCAAGAGCCTGTATTGTGGAAGTAGGATTCACTGCTCCTGAAGTAACGAATAGGCTACCATCGACAATAAAAAGGTTTTTGACATCGTGACTTTGTCCGTATTTGTTAGTAACTGAATGGGCCGGATTGGTTCCCATTCGGGCAGTGCCCATTAAATGCCATCCAGCTTGTTGTACAAGAGGTACGAACTTTACATCAATCGCCCCGGCTGCTTCCATCACTTGTTTTGCGTTATCCCGACCATGTGCAAGCATTCTCCGACTGTTTTCACTTAAAGTGTAATTGATCTTTGGTGAAGGTATGCCGTCGCCATCAGTAAGTTCTGAGTCTAGAACTACCTCGTTATGTAACTCGGGTAGGTCTTCACCAATAATTGCGAATCTAATCGTTTTGTTGAAAACCTTGGCAAAGTAATCGTGATGTTCTTCACCCCAAGGAATATCAAAAGGAATATCAACTGATACAGCAAGAGGAGACGATGACCTAGCGACCTGATAAGAATAACCCCTTACAAAACCTCTTCTTAAGTCTGTTTCGTAAAATTCTGAGCTCATCAGGTTCAAAGGATTTGGTCCTTTATGACCTTCCAAGTTCTCATCAAAAATTCCTTGAGCTGAACTGTAAGGGTGAAACATCAGATTCTTACCCACTAGGCCGCTACTGTTGCCTAAACCATCAGGGAATTGATGAGATTTGGAATTTAGCAGAATCCTTGGGGTACCAATTCCATTACAAGCCATTACTATTATTTCAGCCTTGTGTTCATTGAGGTTCCCATCGGCATCGTAATATATAACTCCTCTGGCTACGCCCTTTTTATCTAAGGTCACCTCCTTAACCCTTGAATTTGTGATAAGTTGAGCTCCATTAGCAATAGCCTTCGGCCAGTAAGTAACATCCACACTGGACTTCGCCTTTATTGAGCATCCAAGGTCACAAGGTCCGCAGTTGTTGCAAGCCGCTCGACCGTCATATTGTTCTGTATTGATCGCGGAATCGGCGGGCCACCAGTGCCATCCAAGTTGATTGAATCCTGAAGCTATTTTGTACCCTGGTTTTCCTAGTGGGACAGGATTAGTTTGCCGAGGAGATTTTTCTGGATAGGCTGTATCACCATTCAAGCCAGCAACGCCCATCATTTTGTCATTCAGATCAAAGTAAGGTTCCAGATCCTTATATGAAATTGGCCAGTCATCGGCAACACCATCAAGGGTACGAACTTTAAAGTCTGAAGGTTTCATTCTAGGGAAATGGGCTGACCAGTGAATGGTACTACCGCCAACTGCATTGTACATTGAAGGAGATATTGGAGAATCGTTGTCATTCACTGGATAATCAGATTTGAGGTTTCTGATGTTCGGATTAATATTAAAATCCGTTTGTCTGTGTATTTCCCAATCAGTTTTGTCTGTTTGGTAATCCGTATTTGGATTCAGCCAATCTCCTTGTTCTAAACATGTGACGCTAAAACCAGCCTGGGCAAGGCTCCAGGCAAAAGCAGCTCCTGAGGCCCCTGCTCCCACAATTAAAACTTCAGATAAGTTATCAGACATTTTTAATTACCTCAGGGTTTTGTAATAAACGGTGGTCGATAAACACGACAAATAACAGGTATCGGCACTCGGGATTATTGTACTTAACTCAAGGGTTGACCTCTATGATTTTTGGGGTTAGTTTTCAATGATCAGGATTCTTCGGAGTAATTGAGAAAAATTGAAACGTTTGACTGAGTATGAAGTTATTGAGTTTTCAGCGATGGGGCAGAGCCTTTCGGGATATGATCTCACTGGGCTTAATTTAAGTAGAGCCGTACTGAGTGACCAAAATCTCTCTGGTACTGATCTGAGAGGAACAAATCTACGTGGTGCTAATTTAAGCGGTTGTAATTTATCAGAATCTCAACTTGCTCAAGCAAATGCTAGCGAAGCAAATCTCAGACAGGCAAACCTTACTGGATGTGATTTCAGTGATGCCCATCTTATTCAAGCTCGTTTTTTCGGTGCTAATCTATCGAATTCAGATTTTACCGGGGCTAATTTGAGTGGCGCTTTCATGACTGGTGGGCTAACACTCGATAATTCATGTCTTGTGGGCGTGAATTTTAATGGAGCTGATATCTCAAACGCCTCTTTAAGAAATGCAGATTTAACGGTCGCTCAAATGCGCCGCGTTAATTTATCGCATTCTGACCTTTCGGGGGCTCAATTAAACGGAGCCAGTATAAAAAGTTGCACAATTATTGGAGCTAATTTGGTCGGCGCTAAAATGACTGAGGTGATTCTGGATTCCTCTAATCTTAAAAATGCCCGCTTAGACAATTCTGATTTTTCTAAATCTAGCCTTAAAAGGTGTAATTTAGAAGGGTCGAGTTGTCAAATGGCAATATTAAAAGGATGTGACCTTTCACATACTAACTTTCAAGGTGCTGATCTGACATTGG
>MDTE01004417.1_pt1 | contig 25163 bp, 24 predicted proteins | sample 811231 | NCBI WGS metagenome assembly MDTE01 (sample SAMN05326651, study PRJNA326480) | marine metagenome | isolation source: seawater | place: Indian Ocean: Red Sea | collected 2010 | reverse complement strand
TGATCAGATTAATTTTTGATTCTTGATGATTTTTTGAATCAATTGATAATTCAGGTATATTTTGAATATTAAATATTTTTTCTATTGAAATTGAATTTTTAGTTTGCCACGGGAATATTTCTATAGTTTTGAATTTATATATATATGATTTAAAGTCCGGAGCTTTGAAATTATCTATATATTGTTTTGTATCATTTGAATTATTTAATTGTTTAATTGTTTCATCAAACGTTTTGAATATTGAATCAGGGTTATCCAATACAATTAAACTATCTTGATCGATATAGTCTAAAATTGTTCCCTGATTTTTATTTGAAGATTCTGAATCGTAACCAAATGATTTGATATTTACTTCTTTTATTTCATTTAAACTTGATTGCGTATATTGGTCAAATAATCTTATTGAATCGATGCTATCTCCATACATTTCAATTCTTATGGGATTTTTTTCATTTATACAAAAAATATCAATTATGCCTCCTCTTATAGTATATTCGCCAGGAGATTCTACTTGATAATCAGTATGTGTAAATCCCATTTCAATAAGGCTAAGGGCAAATTCATTTAATTTTATTGAATCACCAATTTTCAATGATTTTGTTTGAGAATTGAAATAATCTGGAGAAGGAACAGTTTGGGAAATTGATTTAAGAGTTGAAATAATAATTGAATTTGTATTACTAGTTTGCAATTGAGATATACATTTTATTCTTTCTGTATATGAAGAATCTGTATAGGAAATTTTTTTCTTTTCGGGAAATAAAATGAAATTTTCATTATAAATACTTAAATTTTTTGTCCAATTTAATATATCAATACAATTGTCTTCAGAATTGCTGATATATATTAAAGACTTATTTAATAACAAAGATAAGATTTTAATAAATATTGGAATTAGAGATGAATTGCATTCAACAGGGAAATTTCTTTTTTTATCTATTGTGGATAAAAAAGATTTTGAGGATAAGGAATTATTAATTTCTTCTATGACATTGTTTATGGTCATAATTTGTATTTTGGAGAAATTAATTAATTAATATTTTAATAGCTTCTGAAATTTCTTTTTTTAGATCTTCTTGCATTTCTTTGAGCTTCTAATCTTCTGTTTTCTTGTCTGGATTTAAAATATTGTCTGTCCCTAAGTTCTCTCATAATGCCAGATCTTTGTACCATAGATTGGAACCTTTTTAGCATCCCATCAATTGATTCTCCATCTCTAAGTTTTACATGTGTCATTAACTTTCCTCTTTTTTTACAGAAGAGTATTATAACTTAACATATACAAAAATAAATACTATAAATGGCATTCATATATATGATATTACTAACAATACGATCAGTTTAAGTAAAATGCTTCATCATATTAATATTAGAAATTTTAGAAACTTTGAACATTTTGAAACGGATTTTACCGAGGGAATTACTGCTTTGCTCGGCAAAAATGGATCGGGTAAAAGCTCTTTAATAGAAGCTATAAATTTTTTATCAGTTGGTCGTTCATTTAGAGCTAGGCATGATAGAGATACTATAAATAAGCAAATTATTGGAACAGGAGATTTTGCATCAATCAAAGCTAGAGTTTCTGTAAATGAAGATTTAAATGATATTCAAATGGTTTTAGATTTAAATAATTCCAAGAGATTAAAAAAGAATTGTAGTTATAATGGTGCAAACCTTCCATTATCTAAGTTGATAGGTAATTTGAAATCTGTTTGTTTTAGTGTTAATGATATGAATATTATTTATGGCTCCCCATTTGTTCGAAGGAAATATATTAATTTATTAAATTTACAGATTGATCCCCAGTATGTATCAGAATTATTGTTATATTCAAAAATTGTTGAATCAAGAAATTCGTTATTAAAGCAAATTAAAAATAATTTTGCTTCTAAAAATGAACTTGAATACTGGAATAATAAAATGGTTGAATCAGGGACTTATTTAATTAGTTCAAGAAATAAAACTATAAATCAATTAAGTGTTTTAGTCGAATCGATTTATCCAAAATTATTTAACAATCGTCATAATGGCGACATAGAATATTTGTGTAATATAGACATTTCAAATGAATTTATTATGAATAATGATAAAGATCAAATTTATAACAATTTTCTTAATAAATTAAAACAGTCAGAATTTAAGGATATAGCTCTTGGAAAGAGCACTATTGGGCCACATAGAGATGATCTTATTATAAATATAGATAATAATACAGCTGAAAATTTCGCATCAAGAGGACAGGCACGTTTATTAGTATTAGGAATGAAATTAGCTGAATGTGAACTTATAAAAAAATTGAATTATACTGAACCAATTATTTTATTAGATGATGCATTTTCGGAATTAGATTTAGACAATCAGGAATATTTATGTAAATTTATTTATGATTACAATCAATGTCTTATTACTGGATTGGATTTTAAAGTTCTTGAAAATTTGAACTTTTCTTATAATTCTTTATATTTAGACCAAAAGGAATTAAATATAAATGAATAAGAAGGATATGGTAAAAGCTCAAAATTATTTACTTAAATCTTCATATTCAATAGTCTTATCCGGTGCGGGTATATCAGCAGATAGCGGTATTCCGACTTTCAGATCAGAGTCTAATATAAAAAATAATTCTACAAAACCAGTTTACTTTGGACATTATAAATATTTTAAAAAAAATCCAAAAAAATGGTGGGAAGATCAATTAGATTTTGCTAATAATCCTGAAAGAACGAAATTTAGACATGCTGTAGAAAACGCAAAACCTAACAAAGGTCATGATGCTGTTACAAAACTGCAAAAAAATAATATTATAAAAAATATTATTACTCAAAATGTTGATGAATTGCACACTAAATCGGGTAGTGAGGATGTATTAGAGATACATGGTAGTAGATATAAGTGCAGATGTATAGAATGTGGTTTACGATTCCCAAGAGAATCAGTTAATCTTGAAATTTTACCTCCTCTTTGTAAATGCGGGGGCATTATAAAGTATGATACTGTTTTATTTGGTGAGCCAATCCCTAAAAATATATTAGAGAATTGTGTAAATATAATTAATAAAGCAGATTTGATTTTAGTAACTGGAACTTCAACACTTGTAAACCCTTCAGCTTCTTTTCCAGCACACATAAAAAAGAATGGTGGTATTATTATTGAGGCAAATATAATGCCAACTCCTATTACTAAAATAGCTGATGTTGTACTAAGGGGGTCAACTTCTGAAACTTTGCCTGAATTGTCTGAGATTAATTAATATGAAGGATTATGAAAAAAACTAAATCTAAAATTTTTTACGGTTGGTATATAGTAATTGCAGGTACTTTAGGGATGGCTCTTTCTTCAGGCATTAATTACCATGGATTTGGAAATTTGTTTTTACCTTTATCAAAAGAATTTGGATGGAGCAGAACAAGGATTTCTACAGTATTTTCACTTGCTAGATTAGAGAATGGAATTTTAGGCCCTATTGATGGTTATTTGATTGATAAATTTGGACCTAGAATTGTTATTTTGGTAGGTGTACCAATAATGAGTGTGGGTTATATTTTACTTTCTAAAGTTGATAGTTTTTTGTCTTTTTCTTTAGTTTATATATTAGGTGTTACAGTTGGTTCCGGAACACTTCATACTCCCATACAAACAGCAGTGGCGAATTGGTTTAATAAAAAGAGAGGATTAGCTTTTGGAGTTATGTGGTCTGGAGTGGGTATTGGAGGCCTAATTGTTCCAGTTTATGGATGGTTGATACAATCTTATGGATGGAGAGATACATCTATTATTATAGGTTTTGTAATTTTATTAATAGGCATACCGTGTGGAATAGTGATGAGACATAATCCTTACCAATATGGAGATTATCCTGATGGTATGAAATCAGCAAATGACACTGAAAAAAAATCAATACACAATGATGCAAGTTTTACAGTTAAGGAAGCTTTAAGTTCTTCAAGTTTTTGGTTGCTGACTATGGCAACAGGCTTAAGAATTTTAGTTACAAGTGGTGTAAGTTTACATTTAGTTCCATTTTTTGTTGATTTAGGAATTTCTCCGGTCGCTGCTGCAGCTTTTGCTGGATCTGTTGGAATCATAAGTATTCCAGGGAGGTTTGGATTAAGCACCATTGGAGATTATATCAATAAAAGATATATATTAGTTATATGCATGTTTTGTTTATCTTTAGGTGTCTTTTTCTTGTCTATAGTTGATAGTATGACAGGAGTGGTTTTGGCATTAGTTTTATATTCTTCTTCACAAGGAGGAAGCGCTGTTATTCCCAATTCTTTAATGGCAGATTATTTTGGGACAAAATATTACGGTACGATCATGGGATTTAGAAGTATTTTGGTGACTTTTGGAGTTATTGCAGGTCCAATTATTTCCGGTGCAACTTTTGATAATTATGGTAGTTACAAATTAGCATTCATGTTTTTCGCTATAGTAAATTTAGTGGCATCTGTTATGGTAATTTTTGCTTTATCTCCCAAGAGAAAAAATTAATGCTTAAAATGCCTTTTACCAGTAAATATCATTGATATATTTAATTTGTTTGCTAGGGTAATTACTTCAGAATCTCTGATTGAACCGCCGGGTTGAATAATTGACTTTACTCCGATAGAGTTTGCTAAACTAACATTGTCTGCAAATGGGAAAAAAGCATCAGATGCCAATACACTATCATTTGATTTTTCCCCAGCTACTTTTGATGCTATTTCTATACTGTTAATTCTGTTTGGTTGACCTGTGCCTAAGCCTATTATAGATTGATTTTTTACTAGAATTATTCCATTAGACTTGACATGTCTTATAGCTTTCCAAGCAAATTTAAGATCTATAAATTCTTCTTTTGAAGGTTTTGTGTTTGTTACTATTTCCCAATTACTTTCTAAGTCTTCTTTATTGTCAGTGTCTTGAATGATATAACCACCTGCAAATGTTTTTAATTCAAATTCGGGATTTATATATTTTGTTTCTTTCATGGAAATAATTCTCAAATTTTTTCTTTTTTGTAATCTATGTAAGGCATTTTTTGAAAAATCAGGAGCTATGATTAGTTCAAAAAATATTCCTTTCATTTTTTTTACTGTATTTTCGTCAACTTCATTATTAAATGCTACTATTCCGCCATATGCAGACACCTGATCACCATCAAATGCTTTTTGAAAAGCTTCTGATTGAGATTTTGCAGATGCAAGTCCGCAAGGATTTGCATGCTTGATAATTACACAGGTATTTTCATTGAAATCGTTGGCTATTTGCCAAGCTGTATTTCCATCTATAATATTATTAAATGACATTTCTTTTCCGTGGATTTGTGTGCCGTTAATTATTCCTGAGCCAAGATTTTCTGATTTATATAAATTTGCTTCTTGATGTGGATTTTCTCCATAACGAAGTTTTTTCATTAAGTTACCATCTAAAGAAAAGGTTTTGTTTTTTTCTGGATTCAAATATGAATGAATAATAGAATCATAATTAGATACATGTTTAAATGCTTCTGCAGCTAATAATTTTCTTTCTTGCATTGAGCACAAATCTTGAATAGAGATATTCTGTTTTTCAGATAACGAATTTATTTTTGTTATTAATTCATATTTATTTGGATTAACTAATACTGCTACTGACTTATAATTTTTAGCAGCAGCTCTTATTAATGTTGGTCCTCCTATATCTATCATTTCTATTATTTGTTCATGTGTATTTTGGTTGTTTAACAGTGTTTCTTCAAATGGATAAAGATTGACTATTACCATGTCTATAAATAATCCGGATATATTATCTATCTCTTCAAGATGCTTTTTGTTATCTCTTTTAGCTAATATGCCTCCATGAATTAAGGGATGTAGTGTTTTTACTCGACCGTCTAATATTTCAGGACTTTTAGTGATTTCTGATACTTTAGAGAGGTTTTTTATCTTGATGTCTTTTAGATAATTATAAGTTCCCCCTGTTGAAATTATATTGCAGTTTAAGTCATCTAAAAATTTAGCTATTTTATTTAAATTTGATTTGTCAGATACACTGATTAATACATTCATGATTAAAATTAATTTATGATAACTTTTGATTTGTTATTTTGATTTTCTTTTAAGTAGCCAATAATTGATGCATTATTACATTCAGAAAGAATTTTTTCAGAATTTTCTTTTGTTGCAACAACAACTAACCCAATCCCCATATTGAAAACATTAAACATTTCTTGATCTGATATTTTTCCAGATTTTTGAATAAGACTGAAAATCGGATTAATTTTCCAAGAACCATGATTAATAATTGCATCAAGGTTTTCATTAATTACCCTGGGAATATTTTCAATAAATCCACCTCCAGTAATATGTGCGGATATTTTCATATAATTTTCTATTTTTTTTATTACAGGTAAGTAACTTATATGAGGCTTAGATAATTCTTCTCCTAAAGTGGAATTCAATTCATCAAATTGTTGAAATAATATTTTTTTATTTTCTTCTAATTCAAAAACTTTTCTTACTAAAGAATAACCATTAGTATGTATTCCGTTTGATGGAATTCCAATTAATAAATCTCCATTTTTGGTATTTGATTTATTTTTTATTTTATTTTTTTCTGCAATTCCGACTATAAAGCCTGCCAGATCAAATTTTCCATCAGTATAAACTTCAGCCATTTGTGCTGTTTCTCCGCCTACTAATTTACAATTATTTTCCTCACAAGCTTCTACTATGCCTTCAATAATAGCTAATATGTTTTCTTCGTTTATTTTTTCTACAGCAATATAATCTAAAAAAAACAAAGGATATGCTCCTATGCAAACAACATCATTAACTGAAAGATTAACTAAATCTTGCCCTAGTAATTTGTATTTTTCAAGTTGAGAGTATACTAACAGCTTACTTCCCACACCATCAGTACTTGAAACCAAAACGGGATTTTTATAACCTGCGATTTCAAATAAACCTCCAAAGTTACCAATGTTATTTTCTCTTTGGTGATTTGATAAAAGAGATTTCATTTTCTCTTTTAAACTTGCAGCCTTATTTAAATCAACTCCAGATTTTAAGTAATTAAAGTTGTTATTTGAATCCATAAAATTAGCTTTCCAAAGCGAATTTATTCATTTCTAATTGTACTGGTATAGGGTATTTACCGGTAAAACAGGCATCACAATATTTGTTTTTTGGTTTTGGAACAGATTGCATTAAACCTTCTATTGAAAGATATCCTAACGAATCAGCTTTAACAAAATTTTGTATATCTTCGATTGATTTATTTGCTGCTAGAAGCTCATTTTTTGTGGCCATATCTACTCCGAAATGGCAAGGCCATTTGATAGGAGGGGCACATATTCTAAGATGTATTTTTTTTGCTCCTGCTTTTCTTAATAAATCTACAACAAAAGGAGTTGTTGTCCCTCTTACAATGCTGTCATCCACAACGATAATTGATTTGCCATATATAATTTCTTTTAAAGGATTTAATTTTCTTCTCACACCTAAATCTCGCAGTTTTTGATTGGGTAAAATAAATGTTCTACCCACATATCTGTTTTTAACTAAACCTTCTGTAAATGTTATTCCTGATTCTTCAGAATATCCTACTGCAGCAGCAGTGGCTGAGTCAGGTACACCAATTACAAGGTCAGCATCTACAGGATGTTCAATAGCTAATTGTGCTCCCATTCTTTTTCTGGTTAAGTATACTAATTGATCATCAAGAATACTGTCGGGTCTTGCAAAGTATATATTTTCAAATACACATGCTGCTATTTTTTTGGGTTCTTTTTTATAAATAGTCTTGTATTCATTTTTTGTTATTAAAACTGCTTCACCTGGTTCTAATTCTCTAATATATTCGCCTCCTATGTGATCTATTGCGCAAGATTCAGATGCAAGAATAAATCCGTTATCAATTTTTCCTAAACATAATGGTCTTACACCTAGAGGGTCTCGGATTCCAAGCACTCCTGAATCTGTTAAAACTGTTAGTGAATATGCTCCCTGTAATCTGTTCATCATATAATTGATTTTTTCTTCCCATTTTTTCCCCGGGGCATTGGCAAGAAGTTGTAGTATAACTTCTGAATCACTGGATGTTTTGAATTCGCAACCCCATTCTTTTAGTTCATCTCTTATTTGTTTTGCATTTATCACATTACCATTGTGAGACAAAGCTATTTCAGTATTTTCCACCATACATCTAATAGGTTGAGCATTTTCTATTTTAGTTGAACCGGTAGTAGAATATCTTGTATGCCCAATAGAATAAGACCCATGAAGGGTTTCGATATCTGATTCCTGTAAAGCCTGGGAGATTAATCCCATTCCAGTTTTGATGTGTATTTTTTCATTATATGTAGCTAAGCCTGCACTTTCTTGACCTCTATGCTGAATAGCGTATAGGGCAAAAAAAGCTAATCTTGAAGCATCGACATTTGTTGAAATGCCAACAACTCCGCATTCTTCCTTTGGGTAATCTGACATTTATTCCACCTAAAACAAAACTGATTATATAGCTTGATCGTTTTCTCTTCAATGTTAAAAATCAATTAATAATTAATGATTGATTATCGGTTGAGAAATTATCCATAAACTAAGCGCGGTATAAAAAATCATTAAAATCAAAAAAGGCAATTGGCTTTTAATAACTATTGAATTTTGACTGAATATTTCTTTTGCTTTAATGTGTGCAATTATTACTGAAAATATATGTCCCAGCACTATAATAATTATTGAAGAATACCATGCTGTTTTAGCATTTATTATGCTTATATTTAAAGAATAATCAGCTGTGCCAAAAATATCCCATCCGAATCCAAAAGGGTCAGATATTAATGGGATTATTAATTGCCCTGTAATTAAAATATATGAAAGATAGTGGGCAATATGATAAGCAATAGCAATCGGAGTTAATGAAAATATCAATGATGTAATTATAGTTTCAGGTGTTTTTTCTTTAGTAATAATAGATATTACCCAGCAAATTATCCAAAGTAGTATAAAAAATAGTGTAGGAATTATAATAATTCCAAATGATTCAGTAATTATTCGTCCAAATGATGGGATTAGTAATATTTCAATCTTTGACCACATTGAAGTTTCTGACAAACCATCAAATGAGATAGTTCCCAGTAAAATTATATGAAAAATTACGAAAGGTATTGTTGGAGTTTTAAGCTTAGCTAGTCCTAATACAGGAAGCCTTAAAGATATTTGAGATATTTTTAAATTTTGATTTTGCAATATGTTGAAAATGCCAAACGATCCCATAATATGATAATAAACACTAAAAACATCACCTTTCTCAAGCCATGTTTTGCATCCAAATAAAAACATAAAGGTAATAGTTAATAAAGAATAAAAAGTTATTAGTATTGACAATGTTAAAGGACTTGACCCATTTCCCACGTTTTCAAACCAAGCAAACAACAAGAATGAAAAAATTATTGGCCATACATCTAATGCTTTTGGGTATTTAAGTAATCCAGTATTAAGAAATTTGGGTTGTTTTATTAATTTTTCTACAATGAAACTAAATATTATTTTAATAGGATTTAAAATTTTCCAAAAATCTCCAATAATAGGTGTAATTATTCCAAACCCAACCCACCAAACAATCCATATCATAGGAGCTGAAAAATTTTCTATTGGATTATTTGAACCTAAATATCCAGTCAGAATAACTAACAAGAATATAAATACTGAACAGATTTTGACAAATGATTTAATTATTTTAAAAGGGATATTATTTAAGGTATTTTGATTTAGAATTATTGGGGATTTGAAATCATTTGTTTTTTCTTTTTGATTGTAAAAAAGTAATAGTAATAAAAATGAAAAAATTATTGTTAAGCTTGCTCCAATTAAGAAAAAACTGAGAGGTATTGGAAGGTCATATCTTTCGCCAAAACCATGGGCATATATATTTGCAGGAGCCCCAATCCATAAAAATAATATTCCAGATATGATGAAAAAAATATTTTTAATCATTTGGGATTAACTATTAGGTTGCCTATAATTAATTCTTTGTTGGTATGATTATCAGATTTGTCATGATGATGGTTATGATCATGTTGATCTTCAGGATGAAAGGCAATTGGGAAACTTCCTGTTGCATTTAGTTTTATTGTTAATTTTGATATTTTATTTTCTGAAATATTACCTTCTATATCATAACCATGTATATGTAATGTTCCATTTATGTCACTGTTAATATTTAAAGTTAATTCAGAATTTTCTTTACTATTAATATTGTTAGGGCTTAATTCCATATTTTTGAAATTTATATTAAATTCTGCTTTTGTAAGTTCTTGGTTATTTGTTGAGCACCCATATAACAAAAAAGTTGATAGAAAAATTACAGATATTATTTTAAATATATTAATTTGCATTTTATTTTCTTAATTTCATATATTTTCTTATGAAGATTAGTATTGGAATAAAGATTAATAAAAACATTATAAATATAATTAAAGAATTTAGAATATTAGTAGATTCTTTTACATTTATTTCATTTGATATTTCAGTGTTTCCAATTTGAGATTTTATAATAATTTTAATTTCATGAATACCAGTATTTTTTAAAACAGTGTCGTATTCATAGAAAAGCGGAGAATTTAATGATTTTTTTGCTGATTTTTTTTCATTGAAATCAGGCCCAATTATATTGATTAAAACTTCTGCATTTATATATTCCATATTTGAAGAATTTTGAACAGAAGCTGCAATGTGAAGTGGCCCCACAGAAGGATATTCTGGAAAAAATCCATAATTTATTACATGACTGTTGTCATTTAATGTTTTGTATTTTTCTATTCTTCCGTTACTTTCTAGTAAATTTGGCAATATTAAAAATGTGCATAGCAAAAATGCAAATAAATATATAGCGGGGAATATTTTTGTATACATTTTTTTATAAAGACATATTTTGCATAATGGTATCAATGTCTTTGTCGCCTCTGCCACTCAGTCCAACAACAATAATATCCTTAGAGTTTAGTTTGGGGGCAAGTTTTTCAAGGTGGGCTAATGCGTGAGCTGGTTCAAGTGCAGGGATAATTCCTTCTAGTTTGGAAGTTAATGCTAGAGCTTTTAACGCCTCATCATCTGTAGCAGCAACGTATTCTGCTCTTTCTATATCTTTTAAATAACTGTGTTCTGGTCCTACTCCCGGATAATCTAATCCTGCTGATATACTATGAGTTTCAATTATTTGCCCATCTTCATCTTGAATTATATATGTTTTTGTTCCATGAAGAATTCCTATTTCCCCTTTTACTAGTGTAGCTGAGTGTTGATCAGTATTTACCCCTTTTCCGCCAGCTTCAATTCCTACCAGATTAACTTCTTTATCTTCTAAAAATGGGTAAAATAATCCTATTGCATTACTACCTCCGCCTACGCATGCAAGCAAATAATCAGGTAGTTTGTTTTCAATTTGTAATATTTCTTTTTTTGTTTCTTCGCCTATTATTGATTGAAAGTCTCTTACCATTGTAGGATAAGGGTGAGGACCTATTACACTTCCTATTAAATAATAACTATCTGTCACGTTAGTTACCCAATCTCTCATTGCTTCGTTAATTGCATCTTTTAGTGTTTTACTTCCTGTGCTTACACTTACTACTTCTGCTCCTAATAATTTCATTCTGTAGACATTTAAAGCCTGTCTTCTGATATCTTCCTCACCCATGTAAACTATGCAATTCAAACCTAATCTTGCACATATAGCAGCAGAAGCAACCCCATGTTGCCCTGCACCTGTTTCTGCTATTATTCTTTGTTTTCCCATTTGCTTGGCTAATAATCCTTGCCCAACTGCATTATTTATTTTATGTGCTCCCAGATGAGCTAAATCTTCACGTTTAAAGTATATTTTTGGACCTCCATAATGCTCAGATAGATTTTTCGCAAAATATAAAGGGGTTGGTCGCCCAACAAATTCTTTTAGGAGATTTTTAAATTCATTTTGAAATGATTCCGAATTAGAAATTTCAGAATATTTATTTTCTAATTCCTCTATAGCAAAAGATAAAGTTTCAGGTATGAATTTGCCCCCAAATTCACCAAATTGTCCAATTGTATTTTCTTCAAAAATATTCAATTTAATCTTTTGTATATTTGCTAATAGTTTTAACCGATAAAAATATTATTATAGATGAGAAAAGGGTTAGAATACCAATAAATATTGCTGCATCCATAAAAAACACTTCTTCAAATATTTTAATTAAATAATCTGTTCTTGGATTTAAAATCCATAAATTGTTGTCGAAGCTTATTATGTGAAAAAAATAAAAAATCCATCTGAAACTTAATGCTAGTAATATTATAGTGGCAATTAGAATTGAAACAGAATATATAAAGTATGATTTGGCAATTATATGAATGGAATTTACTTTTTTTTCTTTTGATAATGAAATTCTAAATAATAATATTATTAAAGTTGCAGCCCACATAATGTAATTGAAAAGTTTGATATTTAGTATCAAGTTTTTCACATCAATCATATGTTTAATTTCTTTTGAGTTAAATAGTTCTTTCTTAACGCCGTTGATATGTATAAGCATGTTTATTTTTTCATTTGATTTTTCGTTAAAGAAATCTTGTATATTATCAACAATACGGGAAAGATCATCCTCATTAATCCCAGTTTTCAAGGCAGTATTATTTTTATTAAATTCAAATTCATAAAAAGCATCTGTGTTTATTACTAGGAATGCTTGAGATAAAAGTATAGCTAAGAATAAAGTGCTGTTAAAAAGAATTTTTTGAATAAGAGAAAACATTTTAATTGTTTTTTAATATATTATTATGAAGACATTTTTTAGTATATCAATTATTTGCTAACGTTAAATCAGGAGTAGTTATGAATTTTCCGGATGTTCCCCCAACTTTAGAAGGTATAAGTGATTTAATTAATTTATTAAGAGGGCCAAGTGGATGTCCTTGGGACAAGAAACAAACATCTGATAGCCTTACTGGTCATTTGATAGAAGAATGTTATGAGTTAGTTGAAGCTATAGAAAAAAAAGATTATAACAATATAAATGAAGAATTAGGTGATGTCATATTAAATGTTGCATATCAGATTATTTTTCTTAAAGAAGTCAGTGATATAGATGAGCAAAGCATAATTAAAAATTTATATGCTAAAATTAAAATTCGACATCCTCATGTTTTTTCTGATACAAATATAAAAAATGCTGAAGAAGTAGAACAAAATTGGGAAAAAATTAAAGATGATTCAAATATAGATTTGGCAAATGATAATAATGATATCCCTAAATATTTGCCTTCATTAAGTTTAGCTTTGAAATTACAAAAGAAAATGCCTCCAAAAGATATAAGTAAATCATATAATTTGATAGATGAATTATTGGGGAATAAAGATAATTTGAATTCTGAATCTGTTGGGAAATTATTATTTGAGATAGTAAATATTTCAAGGATACAAAATATTGATCCTGAAAAAAGTTTAAGAATGCATAATAGATCATATAAATTAAATAATTGATTTTTGGGCAAATAATGACAAATAATTTTTCACAAAATAAAATTAGTACTTTATTTATTGGGTCAGGATTATATGGGTCATTAGTTTTTAATGAATTAGATACCAATATTTTTGATATTATCGGTGTAATTACTAAGTCTAATAGTAGAATTTCAAGAAATCCGAATTTGTATAATGAGTTAACTCTACAATCAAATAATAATTTTGAAATTTTTAGAATAAATAAATTTACAGATGAAATAAAATCAAAATTAATACAAATGAATCCTGCATTAATAATTGTTGCTTCTTTTGGTTTGATCTTGCCAGATTATATACTTAATATTCCTAAATTAGGTGTTATAAATATTCATCCTTCATTATTGCCGAAATTAAGAGGCCCCTCGCCAATTTCTACTGCTATTGTAGAAGGGATGAAAAACACAGGGGTTTCAATTATGAAAATGGTGAAAGAATTAGATGCTGGGCCTATACTTTTTCAAAAAGAATTTAAAATTCAAGATGGTTACAATTCTGAACAATTAGGTGTGGAATTATTTAATTTAGCAGCGCAGAACTTAAATCAAACAGTAAAAAAAATTTTAGATAAATCTATAAAAGAGATTTCTCAAAATCATTCTTTGGCTACTTATACAAAAATGATTAAAAAAAGTGATGGATTAATTAATTGGACTGAGTCCGGGGAATTGATAATTAGAAAATTGAAAGCTTATTCACAATGGCCAGGTTTATATACTTATTGGAATGATAAAAGAATAATAATAAAAGATGCTGATTTTCAAAAAGAAGAAACAAGTGAATTTGCAAAAAATGGTCAAATTATTGAATTAAATGATAAAGGAATAGCTGTCAAAACTATAGATGGCATGATTTATATTAAATCTTTACAATTAGAAGGTGGAAAGATTATGGATGCATCATCATTTGTACATGGCAGGCCATCATTTATAAGTAGTAATTTAAATTGAGTTTCTAAACTGATCCGTCTATATCAATATCAAGTACAGTAGTAATATCAGAATTTAAAGATTCTGTTACATGTTTTTTTATTAAAGTAGGGTCGGATATTTTAATTCCGTTTAAACCAAAAGTATTTGCTAATTCAGCAAAATTAAATGCAGGATTAAAATCCATTGCAAAATATTTGTAGTCAGGGTTGTCTTCATTTAAAATTTCTTCTTTGTATATTTGCATATTTGTTTTCAACACTCTGTAAGATTTGTTGTTACAGATAATATATATAACAGGAATTTTACTGTTAGCTGCAGTCCAAAGAGCTTGCATAGTCATCATCGCACTACCGTCGCCTATAATTCCTATTACTTTTTTATCTGGATTAGCTAATTTGACTCCCATGGTTGCACCCATACCCCATCCTATTGCTCCTCCACGTTCTCCATATAATTTTTTCGGTTTGAAATTATTTGTTGCCAGTAATGCTGGTCTTGAAGAAACTGAATCATCAATAATAATGACATCTTCAGATAACACTTCGGATAGTTCGGAAAACAAGCGATAAGCGCTCATTGGATTATCATTAAATTTTTCTTGTGTAGTTTGTTTATTTGTTGATGTTATTTTTTCTGACTCTTTGTGTATATCATTTTTTCTTAAAGATATTTTTTCTCTTCCTTCTCCGTCAATTTTATTATTTATAGTTTCAATGAGAGATTTTAATGCAGTATTTGGGCTAGAAAGTATTCCCAAATTAGTTTGTTCATTTCTACTTATTGCAGATGCCGAAGAGTCTATATGTGCGTGATAAGTTTTATTCCCAAAGAGTTGTCCTTTGATATAAAAAAATCCGTCGAAAACATTACTACCTATAGATATAACCAAATCATGTTTATCAATGATTTCTTTGGCTTTTGGCAAAAGATTTGGTAATGCACCTAAATATTGTTTGTGATCAGTAGGAAAATTAATCTCAGCTGTTGAAGAAACATAAACTTTAGATCCTGTTAGTTCTGCAAATTGGACTGCTTGATTTGATGAATCAGAGTGAGAGATTCTGTCGCCTAAAATTATCATAGGATTTTCTGATTCAATAATTTTATTTGATAATATTTCAATTGAGTTAAAATCAGGACTGAAATTATTTGAAATTTGAGGAAGTTTTATTACTTCAAGATCTGTTAGTTCATCAAACACGTTTGCAGATATTGATAAGAATGTCGGCGCAGTGGGTGGAGTTGATGCTTCTTTAAATGCCCTCATAGTCATTTCAGGTAATTGTTCTATATGAGTTACCTCTGCTGACCATTTTGTAAATTCTTTAACCATATTTACTAAATTGGATCTATAAGAATTGAATTTTCTAATATCTTTATTTCCTGCGGTTAAAACTATAGGGGCTCCACCGTAAAAAGCATTTATTAATAAACTTATTCCGTTTGCAAGACCACTATCAATGTGAAGATTAACAAATGCTGTTTTGCCAGTCGACCTTGCCCATCCGTCAGCCATCCCCATTGCTACGCCTTCCTGAACAGCAAGAAAATATTTAAAATCTTTGTGCTCCGGGAGAGACAAAGAATTTGTAATTGCACTTTCACTAGTTCCAGGATTACCAAATATATGATCTATGTTATATTCCTTGAGAGCTGATAAAAATAATTCTATACCTGTCCTGCTTTTCATAATTTTTTATTCCTATGTTCTGATATTTTAAATAATGTACCATATATTAGTACTTTTTGAACGTTTTTAATATATTCTGAGTGCAAAAAAGAATTGATTTATTTATAATAAATTTCTACATGCATTACTATTTATCTAGATTTAATGCTGAAAATATTTATTTAGAATTTAAATATTTGGGGTATACAAATGAAATATGTTGATTATGAAAGACCTACTAATTTAAAGGCAGCTTTAGAAATTTTACAAAACAATGGGGAAGCCACCAAAATATTAGCTGGTGGAACTGATATCTTAACTAAATTGAGAATTAGAAGAGAGCAACCAGATCTTTTATTGGATAGTAAGGAAATTCCAGAATTAAATGAATTGTCATATAATTCGGATTCGGGGTTAACTGTTGGCGGAGCTGTTCCTCTTTACAAACTTTATGCTCATGCAGATGTAATTAAATATTATCAGTCCGTTGTAGATTCAACGAAGATAATTGGTGGCATACCAATACAAGGAAGAGCAACCTTAGGTGGTAATCTTTGTAATGCAGCACCTAGTGCTGATGCAATTCCAACCTTAATTGTGTTGGGAGCGACAGCATCTATACATAGTTTGAATGATTCAAGAGAAGTTCCAATAAGTGAATTTTGTACTGGGCCTGGTTCAACAATATTGAACAATAATGAGATTGTAGTTTCAATTAACATTCCTTCACCGAAGCAAAATTCAGGATCTCATTATATGAGATTTATTCCAAGAAATGAGATGGATATTGCAGTTGTTGGTGTCGGAACATCGGTAGAGTTAAGTGATGATGGTAGTAAATTTAAAGATGCCCAGGTATCTCTGGCTTCTGTTGCTCCAACACCGTTGCATGTGACTTCTATAACAGATTATTTATCTGGAAAAGATATTAACGATGAAAATATTGAAAAAGCCGGAGAATTAGCTAAAGATGCTACTAATCCTATTTCTGATATGAGAGGAACTGCTGAATATAGACAGCATTTATGCACTGTATTAACTAAAAGATCTCTAAAACAATCAATAGAAAGAGCGAAGGAGAATTAAATGTCAAAGAAAACTCATGTACAAACTACAATTAATGGTGAAGCAGTAGAATTTTTATGCGAACCAAGGCAAAGCCTTTTAGAATGCTTAAGAGATATAGTTGGATTAACTGGTACTAAAGAGGGATGCAATGACGGCAATTGCGGTGCTTGCACAGTAATTTTAGATGGCAGAACAGTAACTTCTTGTCTTGTTTTGGGTGTAGAAGTTGATGGAAAAGAGTTAACTACTATAGAAGGAATTGCAGATGGTGAGAAATTACATCCCATACAAGATGCATTTTTAGAAAATGCAGCTTTACAATGTGGAATTTGTACTCCAGGATTTATAATTGCTACCAAAGCACTGCTTGATCATAACCCCGATCCTTCCGAGTATGAAATAAGGTGGTGGCTAGCAAATAATTTATGCAGATGTACCGGATATGACAAAATTGTCAGAGCTGTACAAGATTCTGCTGAAAGAATTAAGGCAGGAGGCTAAATATGACCAGTATAAAAGATCCAAAAAAATATAATGTTATAGGAACTCGCCCGGTAAGACCCGATGGAACAGATAAAGTTACTGGCAGGGCTTTATATGGTGCAGATTTTGAAATGGCAGGATTATTGCACGGTAAAATATTAAGAAGTCCTCATCCGCATGCTCGGATTAAATCTATAAATTTTGATGAAGCCCTTAATATTGACGGTGTTTTAGCTGTAGTGACTTCAGAAGATTTACCAGATAACCCAGACGGAATAAGTTCTATTGCTTATGGCAGAGGTAATATATTAGCAAAAGATAAAGTATTATATGTTGGTCATGCTATAGCTGGAGTAGCTGCAATCGACCCGCATACCGCCGAAGAAGCTTTGGAGGCAATTAAAGTTGAATACGAAATATTGTCACCTTCATTGAGCGTGGAAGAAGCAATGGATAATAATTCTGAAATTATTCATGAAAATGCATTCATGAAAGAATTTGGTGAAATGACAACAGTAAATAATAATATTGATGAACATTTCCAGCATAAAATGGGAGATGTTTCTAAAGGTTTTGATGAAGCTGATTTAGTAGTTGAAGGTAAATATTCTACTGTAATGGTTCATCAAGGTTATATTGAACCTCATGCAGCCACTGCTCTTTGGAAAGCTGATGGCTCTATTACTGTATGGAATAGTACTCAAGGGTCTTTTCCTGACAGAGATGAAATGTCCGATATTTTAGATGTACCAATATCAAAAATTAAAGTTGTACCATTGGAAATAGGTGGAGGATTTGGAGGAAAAATCCCAATATATCAGGAACCTGTTGCTGCTTTATTATCTAAGAAAACAGGTAAGCCAGTTAAAATTTTAATGTCTCGAAAAGAAGTATTTGAGTCTACGGGACCTACTCCAGGTGGTTATACATGGGTTAAGGTTGGTGTAAAAAACAATGGAAAAATTACAGCCATGCAAGCTGAACTAGCATTTGAAGCTGGTGCTTTTCCAGGGTCTCCTGTAGGAATGGGTTCTCAATGTGTTTTTGCAGCTTACAATTGTGATAATCAATTGGTTGATGGCTATGATGTGATAGTTAACAAACCAAAGACTGCAGCTTACAGAGCTCCTGGCTCTCCAAATGCTGCTTTTGCAACTGAACAGGTAATTGATGAAATTTCTAAGAAATTAGATATTGATCCTATTGAATTAAGATTATTGAATGCTGTAAAAGAAGGTGACAGAAGAGTTGACGGCCCAAAATTTCCTGTTGTCGGTCTTACAGAAGTTTTAGAAGCAATGAAAAATTCACCACAATATAAAAAATCGTTAGAAGGTCCAAATAAAGGCAGGGGAATTGCGGTAGGGTATTGGTTTAATGTAGGATTGCAATCATCTTGCAGCATTACAGTAAATAGTGATGGAACAATTAGTCTTGTTGAAGGGTCAACAGATATTGGGGGTTCTAGAGCATCTATTGCTATGCAGGCTGCAGAAACTTTAGGAATATCCTATGAAGATGTAAACCCTACAGTAGCTGATACAGATTTAGTTGGTTATACAGCTGTTACAGGCGGAAGTAGAACCACATTTGCTACTGGATACGCAGCTCATTTGGCTGCTGATGAAGTAAAATCAAAAATGATAAAAAGAGCTGCTAAAATTTGGGGAATTACAGTAGATTCCGTGAATTATGAAAATGGGCAATTTAGTTCTAAATCTGACCCGGAGTTAAATATGTCATTTAAAGAATTAGCTAAAGAATTAGAAGGTAGCGGCGGATCAATAGCAGGCACCGGATCAATTAATCCAAAGAAAGTTGGCGGATCTTTTGCTGGCTCTATTGCTGATATTGAATATGATCCAGAAACTGGAAAAGTAGAAATTTTAGATTTCACATCTATTCAAGATGCAGGAAAAGCAATTCATCCAAGTTATGTTGAAGGTCAGATGCAGGGAGGTAGTGTACAAGGAATTGGGTGGGCTTTGAATGAAGAGTATTTTTATGATAAACAAGGAGTTATGAATAATAGTACACTTCTTGATTATCGTATGCCTACAAGTCTCGATTTACCAAAAATTAACACTATCATAGTTGAAGTGCCTGATCCTGCGCATCCTTATGGAGTTAGAGGTGTTGGAGAAGCTAATATAGTTCCTCCCACTCCTGCGATTGCGAATGCAATTAGGCAGGCGACAGGAGTCAGATTTAATTTTCTGCCAATCAATCCTGCAGCCATAGTTAAAAATACTAATGGAAAATAATATCGGATAGATAATGGCTAAAGTGTTTATTCCAGCTTTATTACATCAATTTACAAATAATGTAAGTCAAATTGATGTGGAAGGTCCAAATGTTAGAACAATAGTTAATAATCTAGATTTAAAATTCCCAGGTATTAAATCCAAATTAGTAGAAGGACATAAAATTAAACCGAGTATTTCAGTTGCTGTTGATGGGAATATTACCCCTATGGGATTACTTGAAGATGTAGACCCAGACAGTGAAGTGCATTTTTTACCAGCTATTTCAGGAGGATGATTTATGATAATTGTAATGAGAACTTATATCCCTAAAGCAGGGACAGGTGGAACTATGATGAGTTTATTGAAAAAAGTTCAGCAGGCTTTTGTAGATAATGGATTTCCGGGAATTGAAATTTTAAGAGCGTCTTACGGACTTCATGGAAAAGTTCAAACTATACAAAGATGGGAATCTTATGAAGATTATATGAATTCCAGGGATAAAGTTAGAGCTACAAAAGAAATAACTTCTTTGTTTAGCGAAATATATCCAACCTTACAGGAAACTCATTTTACTGAATTATTTTCAGTAGTATAGAAATTTTAATATTATAAATATTTATGGTATAGTTTTCATAAAAAAGTAAAGGGTTCAATATGAGTGATGCAAATTTTGGGTTTTCAAAATTTTCTGATAATGATTTTTATAGCAATGTTAATAAAGACTTAATTGATTCTTTGAATATAAAATCAGATCTGAAAATTGTTGACTTAGGATGTGGAAGTGGTGGTATCAGTAAAATTATCATAGAAAAACTTAATCAAATTAACAGTGTAAATTCTTCTATTATTGCTGTAGATTTTTCAGAAATTTCATTAAAAGAAGCAAAAGCTAATCTGAAATCGGTTTCTGATTCTATGATTACATTTGTACAAAGTCGTTATGAGGAATTTTCTTCAAAAATTAAAGATAAAGTTGATTTGGTTGTTCTTTGCAATGCTATTCATTATTTAGATGATAAAGAACTTGTTATAAAAGATGTTATGAAAATTCTTAAACCTGGTGGTAGATTTGCATTTAATTCTTCATTTTTTGATGGTGCTCACCCTGAACATACATTGGGGTTTTATAGGAAATGGATGTTTAAAGCAATGAAAATATTATCAAAGGAATATAATGTACGTCCAGTGAAAGCTGATAAAATTGAATCCAGAATTCAACTTAACCCTAATCAATACAAAGAAGTTTTGGAAAATTGTGGAATGAAAATAATGAATACTAAAATACGTGAAGTAGATGTTCCCATTGATGGCTGGCTGGATATCAGTGGTTTTAAAGATTTTATAGAAGGAATTATGCCTGGTGTGAATTTAGATATTGCTAGCGAGTCACTACAAAAAGCTGTAAGAGATACTTTCAAAGAAATGAAACTTAATTTTGTTCAACGTAATTGGATGGAAATTGTAGCTACAAAGGCATAATTAGCAGGTTGTTAGATTTGAAAATTATTAATCATTTACGTGTCACTGAATTAATTTCTATGGAACTTGCATACAATGCAGTAGAATCAGTTATGAAAATGCAAAGTGATGGTTCGGTATATTTAAAACCAAGAACGACAAAATCTTTTGGTGATTCAAAATTATTAGCTGATATGACAGCTTCAATCCCTAAAATGAATGTGTTTGGGATAAAACATTATGTCGTTAATAATGGTAAGTATTTTTATTATATTTATTTATATGATTTTCATAAGAAAAATTTATTGGCCATCTTAGAAGCTGAAGAAATCGGAAGATACAGAACAGCTGCTGTTACAGCTTTGGCTATTAATAAACTTAGAACTAAAAATATGCATAATTTAGCTATTATTGGTACGGGGTTTCAGGCGCAACAGCAATTAAAATCAGTGATTTCATCAAATTCCGATTTTAAAAAAATTTATATTTTTAGCCCTAATAAATCTAGAAGAACAAAATTTGTTATGGATTTTAAAAAGTTATTTTCTAAACAGGAGTTCTTTAATTGTGATTCTATGGAAGATGCTTTGATAAATAGCGATGTCATAATTACTGCTACCAATTCTCCGACTCCTGTTATTAATTATAATTACCTGAAAGATCAGTATTTAATAATTGGAATGGGTGCTGCAACTCCTTACTATATAGAAATTGATGAGAAAACTATTGCAAATTGCAATCTTGTTATTGCTGATGATATAGATCAGGCTAAATTAGAAAGTGGAGATTTATTAAATCCGGTTTCTAAAGGTTTATTGCAATGGGAAGATGTAATATATTTTTCAGATATATTTAAAACTCAATTTAAATTACCAGATAATAAAAATAAAATTTTTTTTAAATCTTTAGGTATTGCAACATGGGATGTTTCTATTGCTAATGATATATATAAGAAATTTACTAGTTCACTTTAATTACTCATTAAAATCTACTTCGAATAATTTATAGTATGTTTCTGTCATACCAAGGCTGTTATAAACTTTTTGAGCAATAGAGTTATTGTTTTCAACATATAATCTTATTCCAGTGCATTTTTTATCAGCAATTGCTCTTTCGTGTATAAATTTATACATTTTTCTATAAACTCCCTTTCTTCTATATTCATTTTTTACATATACGCTTTGAATCCACCAAAATAAACCATTTCTCCAGTCACTCCATTCATAAGTTATCATTAAGCAACCAAGTATTCCTGAGGAATCTTTGACAATAATGTAATAACCTAAAGATGGAGTATTAAATACTTCTTGGACTCCCTTTGTGACAGTTTCTTTGTTTAATTTTTTATTTTCAGTTTCCATAGCCATATTTATATTGAATTGAATTATTTCTTTGATATCAGATTGCTGTGCTTTTGATACTTTCATTTTTTTTCCTTTTTCGTAATATAGTTGTTAGAAATACACCAAATCATTGTATTGTTTATGGGCTTATGTTGTGATAAATTATTGTAGCTAATTTACTCTTTGAATAATTTATTTATTATTTTATATTATTGATATGGAAGCTATTCTGCAAATACAAAAGAGAACTACTGAAGGGAAAAAAGTGAAAACTTTAAGAAATCAGGGAATCACTCCTATTCATTTATATGGATCTGATTTTGACTCTGCTTCTATGCAGGTCAAAATGACAGAATTGATTAATATATTAGATTTAGCAGGATTATCAAGTCCAATAACTTTGAATGATGGCAAGAATGAGATTATCGCATTTGCCAGGGAAGTTCAAAGACACCCATTGACTGAGCAAATTCTTCATGTTGATTTTCAGATAGTTGGAAAAGATGATCAAGTTGAAGTAGAAGTACCTATTAACTTAACTGGAGAATCTCCTGCAGTGAAAAATTTAGGTGGGGTATTGATTAAATTAATGGAAACAATAAGAATATCAAGTAAAGTAAACAGTGTTCCGCAATCTCTAGATTTAGATATATCTGTTATAGAATCTTTGGAACAGAGTATATTGGTAGGTGAAATTGAAGTTGCCGAAGGAGTACAAATTGTTTCTGATGAAACATTTGCGGTTGCAAGAGTGATACCACCTAGAATTGAGGTTGAGGAAGAAGCAGCTGAAGCAGAGATTGCTGAAGGAGAAGAATCTGAAGGCGATGAAAGTGATGATTCGTCTGATACTGATTCTGATGATAAATCTGAAGAATAAGCTAGATAACTCTATATTTTTCTAAATTTTTCTCTTTTATTTCTAATCCAAGCCCAGGGACATCAGGAGGGCTGACCATTCCATTTTTTAATTTCAAATCGTTTTGGTATATTTGTCCCCAAAGAGGATCTGTTGAGCTTACATAATATTCAAGAATTAAACCATTTGGTATTGCGCAAAGAAGTTGAATATGTACATTTTGATTGCCATGAGGTGCTATTTCTAAATGATATGTTTCGGCCAATGAGGCTACTTTCATGAATTCTGTTGCGCCTCCCATGATTAAAGCATCAGGCTGAATTATTGTTGCCCCATTTTTTTCTATCAATTCTTTGAATCCGAATTTTGTATATTCATTTTCACCTGTTGCAATAGGTATTGAGCTTTTTGCTGATAATATTTCATACCCATTATAATCATCAGGTAATAAAGGCTCTTCAAACCAAAAAATATCGTATTTTTCAATTTTGTCAGCTATTTTTATTGCCTGGTTTAAATTATAGGCACAGTTTGCATCAACCATAATGTCAATATCGCTTCCTACTGTTTCTCTGACAGTTTTTACTCTCTCTACGTCTTCGTTTAATGAAACACCACCTATTTTCATTTTTACAGCTGTTGCTCCCATTTTTAAACTTTCTTCCATTTCCATACCTAATTCTTTTAATCCCTTGCCATCTTCATAATATCCTCCAGCTATATAAGCTCTTACGCTTTCTGTATATCCTCCAAGAAGTTTGTACGCAGGCATATTGGATAATTTGGCTTTAAAATCTAATAATGCCAAATCAATTCCCCCAATAATTCTCGTGGTGATTCCTCTTCTTCCTAAGATTTTAGGTTCCCATAATAATTTCCATATCATTTCATTATCTAAGGGATTTAATCCTATTATCCTTGTTTTTAAATATTCAATGATTTCTTTTACGATTTTTTCACCGTCTTTGACACCACCGGTCAATCCAATTCCTGTAATACCTTCGTCAGTATGGATTTCTATTATATTAAGCGAAACTGTTGCATAGGTATGTAATCCGTTTGTTATTGGTTGCGGTAAATCCCATTTGTAAATTTTTGCATTAAGATCTGTTATTTTCAAGATTTTCCTTTTCCTTCTGATATTAATAGATTGTTATTCAAGTATAAAACAAATATTTTTTGTTGCAATATTTAAATATTTTATTATTTATATATTTAAGAACTTTATAACTATTGACATAGATTCTACATATATATATGATTTCCTAGCTTTGAGTTTAGATTCTCATTACTCTTATTTCCAAAAGTGATGAAAATTTAGCCTTAGAGAGTATTGACACTTGTTTTCATATGTTGTTCAATACTGTAGTAAAATTCACAACAAAGTGGTAAAAATTAATTGAATAATCTTCTAAATCAGAGATTTGACGAAAGAGCAGTTAAGTTAGCTGCTCGCCATTTTATTTGTGAAAATTTTTTATTAATTAGTAATTTTATTAAATCTTAAAAAGGGGGTCGAGAAGTGAAAAACCCATTTAAAATTATTTCTTTTCTGAGTCTAGCAGCTCTTTTGCTTGTATCATTTGTTACATTTGATACATCCGA
>MDTE01103259.1_pt1 | contig 25166 bp, 21 predicted proteins | sample 811231 | NCBI WGS metagenome assembly MDTE01 (sample SAMN05326651, study PRJNA326480) | marine metagenome | isolation source: seawater | place: Indian Ocean: Red Sea | collected 2010 | reverse complement strand
AATTAGTGGGAAAGTAAAATTTAAAAAATCTAAATCAAACAGAACTCTAGTATCTGTAGTTCCCAAATAATTTTAAGTAGCTATTTTAACTACTTTTCAAAATGAAATTTCTCGATCAAGCAAAAATTTATATTAAGGCTGGAAATGGTGGATCAGGTTCTGCTAGCTTCCGAAGAGAAAAGTATATTGAATATGGTGGCCCTGATGGTGGCGATGGTGGTAATGGCGGATCTGTTATAGTCGAAGCAGAAAGAAATCTAAATACATTAATTGATTTTAGGTATAGACAACACTTCAAAGCTGAGTCTGGAAAACCAGGTAGTAAAAAAAATAAAACTGGTGGAAGTGGTAGTGACCTGGTCTTAAAGGTTCCTATTGGCACACAATTATACGAGGAAGATAATAATACTCTAATTTATGATTTAACTAAAAATAAAGAAAAGTTTGTAGTAGCTACTGGAGGAAAAGGTGGCATGGGAAATACAAGATTTAAAAGTTCAAGAAATCGTGCACCAAGAAAAAAAACTGATGGAAAAAAAGGAGAAGAATTTTGGGTATGGCTACAATTAAAAGTTATTGCTGATGTTGGAATTATTGGTTTACCAAATGCAGGTAAGTCTAGTTTTCTCTCAAAATGTACTAGAGCTAAACCTAAAATAGCGAACTATCCTTTTACAACGATCAACCCTAATTTAGGTGTATTAAATATCAACCATAAGGAAATAGTTTTGGCTGATATTCCAGGACTAATCGAAGGTTCACACAAAGGTATTGGGCTAGGAGATAAATTTTTAAGGCATATAGAAAGATGCAAGACTTTGATTCATTTGATTGATATATCTGAAAAAGACATTTTGGGTAACTATTTAAAAATTAGAAACGAGTTATCGCAATATGATAAAAAAATTTTGAAAAAGAAAGAAATAATAATTTTTAATAAATCTGACTTAATAGAGATAGATTCTCTAAATGAAAAATTAAAGCAGTTTAAAAATAAAGTTAAAAAAAACTTTGAAATTATTTCTTTAATTACAAATCAGAATTTTGAAAAAGTTAAAAAAATTATTTACAAAAAATGTATATAGAAAAGGCTAAAACTATTGTTATTAAAATTGGCTCCTCAAATATTGTGGGTGGAAAAGGAAAACTTAAAGAAAAATGGTTAAGTAGTTTGACAAAAGATTTAAAAAAATTTGTAAACCAAAATAAGAATATAGTTATAGTCTCCTCTGGCGCAATAGCTCTAGGTCAAAGCTATTTAAAGATCAGTAAGAAAAAGATTAAATTAGAAATGAGTCAGGCAGTTGCATCGATTGGTCAAATACATTTATCTAATATATATAGAAAAATTTTTGAAAAAAATAAAATTAAGGTTGGCCAAATTTTGATTTCTTTAGATGATACTGAACAAAGAAGAAGAGCAATTAATGCAAAAAGAACTTTTGAAAATTTATTTAAACTAAAAGCAATTCCAATAGTTAATGAGAATGATACTACTGCAACTTCTGAAATAAAGTATGGCGATAATGATAGATTAGCAGCTAGAGTTGCACAGATAATTAGTGCTGACGTATTAATAAATCTATCTGATGTAGATGGTCTTTATAACCCTGTTCAGAAAAAAAAGATAATTAAGGAGGTGAAAAATATTGATGAAAAAATATATTCTTTTGTTGAAAATAAAAAAAATAATTATGGTTCTGGGGGAATGAAAACTAAGTTACAGGCAGCAAAAATTTGTATGAGTTCCGGATGTTATATGGCAATTGCTAATGGAAATATTCTTAATCCTCTGGACCAACTTTCAAAAAAAAATAAGTGCACATGGTTTATTCCAAAAGTATCTAGTCTTCATGCGAGAGAGAAATGGATTGTGAGTTCCTTAGGTAGTGATGGAAAAATTTATATTGATGACGGTGCTGTTAAAGCACTTAAGGCGGGAAAAAGTCTTTTGGCTGCAGGAATTGCAAAAATTGAAGGGAAATTTGTTAAGGGAGATAATGTATTAATAGTTGATAAAAATGGAAGTGATTGTGCAAGAGGGTTGACCTCTTTTACGTCAGATGAAATTGAAAAAATTAAAGGACTAAAAAGTGATCAAATAGAAAAAGTTCTTGGTTATGCAAGTAAATCTGAAATCATTCATAGAGATGATATGGTAAAATTATAAAATGAAATATTTAGAAAATTTAGGAAAAAAAGCAAAAAAAGCTTTTCAAAATTTGAAAACAATTGAGCATTTTAAAATTCAAAATACTTTAATAGAGTATGACCATCTTTTAAAAGATAATGAGGCACGAATTATTAAAGAAAATTTAAAAGATTTAAAAAAAGTTAAGAGAAAAAATCTTATTGATAGATTAATATTAGATAAAAGAAAAATTCAACAAATAAGATCAAGTTTAAATGATATAAAAAGATTCAAAAATCCTGTTGGACAAATTTTATCAAAGTGGAGGAGATCTAATAAATTACGTATCGAGAAAGTTTCTATACCAATTGGTGTTATTTCAGTAATATATGAGAGCAGACCAAATGTAACGGCTGACGTAGCTGCTCTCTGTTTAAAATCTGGTAACTGTGTAATTTTAAAGGGTGGATCGGAGGCGTTTCACACTAACAAAATTCTAGCAGATTTATTTAGAAAAGCTCTAAGGAAAAATAAAATAGATGAAAATTGTGTTCAATTTATTGAAAAAAGAGATCGAAGTGTCGTTGACTTCATTCTCTCGAAAATGAAAAATTACATTGATGTAGTTGTTCCAAGGGGTGGAAAAAGTTTAGTTAAAAAAGTTCAAAAATTATCAAATGTGAATGTAATCGGTCATCTCGAAGGTTTGTGTCACATATATGTAGATAAAGCTGCTAATTTTGAAATGGCAAAAAAAGTTGTAATAAATGCTAAAATGAGAAGAACAAGCATATGCGGAGCATTGGAAACCCTATTGATAAATGAAAAGATTTTATCATCATTCGGCAAAAAAATTATTAATGATTTAATTGACAGAGGATGTGAAGTAAGAGTTGATAATAGAATTAATAAAATTTTTTATTATAAATTAAAAAAAGCTAAGAAAAAAGATTGGGAAACTGAGTATTTAGATTCAATAATTTCTATTAAAACAGTAAAAAATGTTGAAGAAGCTATAGCTCATATTTTAAAATATGGAACTATGCATACCGACAGCATAATTACAGATAACCTTAGTACGGCTAAGCAATTTTTAGAAGGTGTAAACAGCTCAATAGCTATGCATAATGCGTCGACCCAATTTGCCGATGGAGGTGAATTTGGATTTGGTGGAGAAATTGGAATATCAACAAATAAAATGCCGCCGAGAGGTCCCGTGGGAATAAATCAATTAACTTCTTATAAATATGTTGTAAAGGGTAATGGCGCAATTAGATCCTCATAAATGAAAGCCTCAAAAAAAAAATTAAAAAAAATTGGGGTTTTGGGAGGTACTTTTGATCCTCCACATAATGGCCATTTGGAAATTTCGAAATTTGTTTTAAAAAAATTAAAACTTTCAAAATTAATTTGGGCTGTAACTAAAAAGAATCCATTAAAAAAAAAACCTTATTTTTCAATTAAAAAAAGAATAAGTTATTCAAAAAAGATCACAGCTAAAATTACTAAAATAAAAGTAAAAAGTTTTGACGATTCAATAAAATCTTCAAAAACTATTAAACTAATTCAGCACATAAAAAATAGTAACAGGGAAACAAAAATTTTTTTTATTATGGGATCGGATAATCTTATAAACTTTAACAGGTGGCATAAATGGAAGAAAATTGCTGAATTATGTGAAATTATTGTATTTCCTCGTCCTGGGTATATAAAAAAAACTTTCAAATGTAGAGCCTTTAAATCACTTGGTAGGGGAAAGGTAAAAATTATTAAGTTTAAAAGGATCAATATTTCATCTTCAAAAATAAGAAAAAGTTATTTAAGGTATAAAAATTAATGGAAATTTCAAAATTAAAAAAAGTGATAGAAAAAACTTTAAATCAAAATAAAGCTGAAAATATTATTTCAATAAGTTTGAAGGGTAAATCATCAATTGCAGATTACATGATTTTAGCATCAGGAAATTCCTCAAGACATATTCAGTCTTTGTCTGAAATTTTGGTAAAAAAATTGGAAGACGAAGGATTAAATCAATGTAGAATTGAAGGAAAGACTAGTAAAGACTGGAAATTGATAGATGCTATTGACATAATAGTTCATATCTTTCATCCTGAAAAAAGAAAATTTTATGATTTGGAAAAAATGTGGTGTGATCCAACAGATAAAAAGGGGGTTGTTGTTTGAATAATATTTTAAAAATTATTTTAATTTTAGTTTTTTTTACATCAAATCTTCATGGTAATACAAACGAATCTATTTATAAAAAAATAGATTTGTTCGGTGAAGTTTTAAATAAGATAAAAAAAGATTATGTAGAAGAGGTGGATCAATCTGACATGATTGACTCTGCAATAAATGGTGCTTTGCAGTCACTTGATCCTTATTCGGCTTACATGAATCCAGAAATTTTTAATAGCATGGAGACTGATACAAAAGGTGAATTTGGAGGTTTGGGTATTGAAGTTGGAATGGAAGCCGGTGTGATTAAAGTTATTGCTCCTATAGATGATACTCCAGCATCAAGAGCAGGTGTAAAATCTGGAGATTATATTATAAAAATAGATGGTAAACAGGTGCAGGGAAAAACTTTAATGGAAGCTGTGAAAATGATGCGGGGGCCTGTTGGGTCAAAAATTGATTTAACAATTAGAAGGAAGGGTGAAAAAAAAGCCTTAGAAAAAACTATTAAAAGAGAAATAATTCAGGTTAAATCTGTAGAGTCAAAAATATTAAAAAAAAATATTGCATATCTTAGGCTAAAAGCTTTTAATAGTAATAGCAGTAATCAATTAGTAAAAAAAATAAAAGAATTTGAAACAAAAAATAAACCTGTTGGTTACATTCTTGATTTAAGAAATAACCCAGGTGGATTATTAACCCAAGCTATAAATGTAACAGACTTTTTCTTAGATGAAGGGGAAATAGTTTCTACAAAAGGACGAAAGCCTATTGAGAATAGAAGATTTTTTGCAAAAAAAGGAGATAGAGTAAAAGGTAAACCGGTTATCGTTATGATAAATAATGGATCGGCTTCAGCATCGGAAATAGTAGCCGGAGCACTTAAGGATCATAAAAGAGCAATTATTTTAGGTGAAAATACGTATGGTAAAGGATCTGTTCAGTCAATAGTTCCTTTAAGTAATGGCGGGGGTATTAGATTAACTGTATCAAAATATTATTTACCCTCAGGAAGTTCAATATCAGAAGTTGGAGTTGCTCCAGATATTTTTATTGAAGAAGATGAAGACAATTTTAAAGTTAATAGTCCTACCGATAACCAATTAAATTATGCTATTAAATTATTGACGATATGAGTGAAAGAGAGAAGCTTCCCTTGAGATTGGGAGTAGGAGCCATCGTTTTAAACGAAAAAAATAAAGTTTTTGTAGGAAAAAGAAAGGACAACCCTGTAAATAAATGGCAAATGCCACAAGGTGGAGTTAATGAGGGGGAAAAACTGATAGATGCTATGAAAAGAGAGTTAGAGGAAGAAACTGGAATAAAAAATATTAAAATACTTAAAGAAATTGAAGGTTGGTCTGAATATGAATTGCCTAATAATCTTCTAGGAAAGATTTGGAAAGGAAAGTATAGAGGTCAAAAACAAAAATGGTTTATTGTAAGATTTCTTGGAAATGATAACGAAGTTAATCTAAAAAAATATAAACCAGAATTTATTGAATGGCAGTGGTTAGAGATCGAAAATTTACCTGAGGTAATTGTGGAATTTAAAAGAGAGGTATATAAGAGCCTAGTTCCTAAAATTATAGCAACTATAAATTGATTTTGGATAAACAATCAATTTTATGAGAAATAATGTATTGTGTTTTATCGTCTAATTTATCTTGATTTAATTTATTTTTACAATCCTCAATAAGATTTGATATTTTTTCCCGTGAAAGGTCCCTAAATTCTATAATTGTAGAGGATAAAATTATTAAATTATTATTAGAAAATTCTACTGTTCCTTCCTCAATAAAGTACTGTTTATCATTGCTCTCATTAATTTTAATAATTCCAGGTCTTAAAAAAGTAATTATTGGTATATGATTTGACAAAATAGTCATGTCACCTTCAAATGAAGGTACTGTTGCTGAATTTATTTTTTCTACTAATAGTTTTTTTTCAGGTGAAATGATTTCTATATTAAAGCTTTCACTCATTTAGGCTGCTGCTTCTTTCGCCATTTTCTCTGCTTTGGCTAAAGCTTCTTCAATGGTTCCAACCATATAAAAAGCAGCTTCTGGTAAGTGGTCGTAATCTCCTTTACATATTGCATCAAATCCTTTTATTGTTGAGTCCAAATTAACAAGTTTTCCGGGTGTTCCGGTAAATACTTCTGCAACAAAGAAAGGTTGTGATAGGAATCTTTGTATCTTTCTTGCTCTAGCAACTGTTAATTTATCTTCTTCGGAAAGTTCATCCATACCTAAAATGGCAATAATATCTTGTAGAGATTTGTAAGTTTGCAATATTTTTTGGACCTGTCTAGCGACTCTATAATGTTCTTCACCAAGAATTCTTGGATCCAATATTCTTGAGGTAGAGTCCAGTGGATCCACTGCTGGATAAATTCCAAGTTCTGCAATCTGTCTGGAAAGAACGGTTGTAGCATCTAAGTGAGAAAACGATGTAGCTGGTGCAGGATCTGTTAAGTCATCAGCAGGAACGTATATTGCTTGAACAGATGTAATTGAACCTTTGCCTGTTGTAGTAATTCTTTCTTGTAAATTACCCATATCTGTAGCTAGAGTAGGTTGATAACCTACTGCTGAAGGTATTCTCCCTAGTAGTGCTGAAACTTCTGAACCAGCTTGAGTAAATCTAAAAATATTATCAACAAAGAAAAGCACATCTTGTCCTTCTTTGTCTCTAAAATATTCTGCCACAGTTAAACCTGTCAAACCAACTCTTGCTCTCGCTCCTGGAGGTTCATTCATTTGGCCATACACAAGAGCTGCTTTTGAACCTTTTCCATCTGGTTTAATAACTCCTGACTCGATCATTTCGTGGTATAAATCATTTCCTTCTCTAGTTCTCTCGCCTACACCTGCAAATACAGAAAACCCACCATGAGCCTTGGCAATGTTGTTGATTAATTCCATAATAATTACAGTTTTTCCCACTCCTGCTCCACCGAACAAACCTATTTTTCCTCCTTTTGAGTATGGGGCTAAAAGATCAATAACTTTTATTCCTGTTTCCAAAATCTCTGTTTCCGTTGACTGATCTGTAAACTTTGGTGCTTCTCTGTGTATCGGCCATTTTTCTTTTGTTTTTACTTCACCCTTTTGATCAATTGGTTCGCCAATAACATTAATAATTCTTCCAAGAGTTTCTGGTCCCACAGGAACACTTATAGGAGCATTTGTGTTTTGAACTGGATCTCCTCTTTTCAATCCTTCTGTGCTATCCATAGCTATAGTTCTTACGCTATTTTCTCCTAAGTGCTGAGCAACTTCTAAAATTAATTTGTTTCCAGAATTATCAACTTGTAAAGCAGTTAGTATTTCGGGTAGTTCACCTTCAAACTGAACATCTACTACTGCTCCAATTACTTGGGTAATTTTTCCATCTTTGTTCATTTATAAACTCTCGGCTCCTGATATTATTTCAATTAATTCTTTTGTAATAGCAGCTTGTCTGCTTCTATTATAGTTAATAGTAAGCTTTTCTACTAATTCACCTGCATTTCTCGTTGCATTATCCATTGCAGTCATTCTCGACCCCTGCTCACTTGCAGAATTTTCCAAAAATCCTTTATATATCTGTGTCGAAATATTTTTAGGAAGAAGGTCTTCTAGAATTTCATCTTCTTCTGGTTCAAATTCATAAGATAAACTATCCCCTTTTTGTTCATTCTCTTTTTTTACAGGTATTAATTGTTGTGCTTGTGGTATTTGTGACATTACATTTTTAAATTTATTAAAAAAAATTACACATTTATCAAATTCATTATTTTTAAACAGTTCTACTATTTCTTTTCCAATCGACTCTGCGTCTTGAAAAGAAATTTTTTTTTTATTTTTAAAATTAATTTTCTTTATTATATATTTTTCATAATCTCTTTTCAGTTGATCAAGTCCTTTTGTACCTACTGTTATAACTTTTAAATCTTTAGACTCTTTCAAAATTTTTTTAAAATAGCTCTTAGCTAACTTTACTATATTTGTATTAAATCCTCCGCAAAGCCCTCTATCGGCTGTCATTACAACACACAGATGAGTTTTTTCCCCTCCAGTACCAACTAATAATTTTGGGGCATTTAATGGATCATTGATTGCTCTGCTTAAATTTTGAATAATCACTTCCATTTTTTCACTATATGGTCTCCCTTTTTCTGCCATTTCCTGAGCCTTTCGAAGTTTTGCTGCAGCAACCATTTTCATAGCTTTCGTTATCTTCTGTGTGGACTTCACGCTGGAAATTCTTTTTCTTAAATCATCAAGACTAGGCATTATTTTTTCTCAAAATTATTTTTTTTGTAATTAGTTATTATCTCTGACAAAATTTTATCGGTGTCGTCTTCTATTTTGCCACTTTTTTGAATAGACTCTAACACCTCTGGTTTTTCACTTTTTACTAACTCTAGTAAGCCTTTTTCGAAAGAACCAATTTGGCTTGTATCAATACTGTCTAAATAACCTTTAACACCTGAATATATCACGACTACTTGTTCAGCTACGGTCATAGGACTATACTGATTTTGTTTTAATAACTCTGTAAGTTTAGATCCCCTATTCAAAAGTTTTTGTGTTGAAGCATCTAGATCAGAACCAAATTGTGCAAATGCTGCCATTTCACGATACTGTGCTAACTCAAGTTTAATTGAGCCGGCTACTTTTTTCATCGCTTTAGTTTGTGCAGCTGAACCAACTCGTGAAACAGAAAGACCAACATTAACTGCAGGTCTTATTCCTTGATTAAATAATTCTGTTCCCAAAAATATTTGGCCATCTGTAATTGATATTACATTGGTTGGTATATAAGCTGAAACGTCTCCGGCCTGTGTTTCTATAATTGGCAAGGCAGTAAGGGATCCTCCTCCATTATCATCGTTAAGTTTGGCTGCACGTTCAAGTAATCTGCTATGCAAATAAAAAACATCTCCTGGATATGCTTCTCTACCTGGTGGTCTTCTAAGTAAAAGTGACATTTGCCTATAAGCAACAGCCTGTTTTGATAAATCATCATATATAATTAAAGCGTGCATACCATTGTCTCTGAAAAATTCCCCAAAGGTACACCCTGTATAAGGCGCTAAAAATTGTAAAGGAGCTGGATCAGAGGCCGTAGCTGATACAATAATAGTATAATCCATAGCTCCTGCATCTTGTAAAGTTTTTACAATTTGTGCAACTGTTGATCTTTTTTGACCTATAGCGACGTAAATACAATAAAGCTTCTTTTTTTCATCTTTAGACTCGTTTATTTTTTTTTGATTAATAATTGTATCTATAGCTACTGCTGTTTTTCCTGTCTGTCTGTCACCAATTATTAATTCACGCTGACCTCTTCCGATTGGAATTAAACTGTCGATTGCTTTTAATCCTGTCTGCATAGGTTCGCTTACTGATTTTCTCGGAATTATTCCCGGGGCTTTAACCTCAACTCTTTTTCTTTTAACACTTTTTTTTAGATTTTCTTTACCATCAATAGGGTTACCTAATGCGTCAACTACCCGTCCAAGTAATTCCTTGCCTACAGGTACATCAACTATTGCTCCGGTTCTTTTGACGGTATCACCTTCTTTAATACCTTTGTCATCACCAAAAATTACCACTCCAACATTATCGCTCTCTAAATTTAGAGCCATTCCTTTTGAACTATCTTGGAATTCAACCATTTCTCCAGCTTGTACATTATCAAGACCGTAAACTCTGGCAATCCCATCTCCTACTGATAGAACTTTTCCAATTTCAGAAACTTCAGTTTTATTTCCTAAATTTTTAATTTGTTCTTTTAAAATTTTCGTAATTTCCGAGGGATTTATATCCATTTTTAATTTTCCAACATTAATTTTTTATATTTTTGTAACTTATTTTTTATGGAAGTATCTATCATTAAACTTCCAATTTGAATTATTACTCCGCCAATTAAACTTTCATCGGTTTTATAATTCAGTTTAATCGAACGGTTGATATTTTTCGAAATTTCTTTCTCTATACTAAGAACTGTCTTTTCGTCAATTTTTTTAGAAGAAATTAAATTTCCTGATACTTCCCCACGTTTTTTTGAAATTAATTTTAAGAATTCTCCTATAATTTGATCTAAAAAAAATATTCTTTTTTTTTCTATTAATATCAAAAAGAAATTTTTTACAATTTGATTGAAGTTCATGTGATTAAGTATTTTATTAAAAACTAGTTTTTGTTCCTCAGCTGAATGGGTGGGGTTTTTTACAAAATTTTTTAAATTTTCGTTTGAATTAAACATTTTCATAAAATTGATCATATTAGTAGAAAACTCTTCTGTTTGATTTTTCTCTGTAGATAGATCATACAGTGCAAGAGCGTATCTTTGGGATACTTCAGATGAAAAAGTGTTATTTGTGCTCAATTTTTGTTCCCTATGCTCGTTTGATTAAAAAATTATGAAGTTTCGTATCATAGGAAAATGTTCTCTTCAAGTGTGATTGAAACGCATATTAACTAAAATTTAAAGGATCAACATCAACTGTAAGTTTTATTTTTTTTGATATATTAATTGTTTCTAGTATTCTACTAATTCTCTTTTGAGGAAAAAAGCCACTATCAGATTTTAATAATAATCTTGTCCTAAATTTATTTTTAATTTTAAATATTGGTGAGGTTACTGGCCCCATAACTTCAAGATTTTTCAATAATGATAAGCTTTTTTTTATTTTATAAGCTTCTGAAAGACCTTCTCTCTCATTTTTAGAAGAAATAATAAATGCGATTAATCTTACAAATGGAGGAAGTTTTTTTTGCCTTCGTAAATAAATTTCTTCTTCAAGAAATTTTTCTTGTTGATTTTTAAGTATATTTTTTAACATTTCATCGTGTGGATTAAATGTTTGATATATAATAAGGGAGTCTTTACTAAACCTTCCGGCCCTTCCACTAAGTTGATTATAAAGTTGTATATTCTTTTCATTAGATCTTAGATCAAATCCCATTCCTGAAAAATCTGCATCTACAACAACAATACAATTTAAGTTAGGAAAATTAAAACCTTTGGAAATTAGCTGTGTTCCAACAAGAATATTTATTTTATTTTTTTCTATATCATTTAATAAATTTGAAACTTCACCTTTTTTACTAAGAAAATCACTAGATAAAATACTTATTTTTTTTTCTGGAAAAATCTGTTTTAACTCTGAAAAGATTTTCTCAACACCGGGGCCGTACATTTGAAATTCACAACTTAAATCTGTTTTTTTACATTTTTGTTTTATTGCAGATCTATGACCACAATGGTGGCACATAGCTTTATTTATATGTTTATGAAATGTTAAATAAATTGAACAATTTGGGCAAGTAAGTTTAAAACCACATTTTTTACAAATCATAAAAGGTGCATAACCCCGCCTATTTAGAAAAAAAAGTACTTGCTCTTTTTTTTGTAAATACTTTCTCACTAAATTTAAGGTTTTGATATCTATCCAAATATTTTTATTTTTTTTATCTAAACTTAAATTAACAATTTCAGTATTAGGAAGTGAAAAATTTTTGTATCTTTTTTTTAATTTTGTAAAATTATATTTTTTATTTTTAACATTATTATAAGTTTCTAATGATGGTATTGATGTTGATAATATAACTGGTACATTTTCTATTGACGCTCGAGAGATTGCCATATCTCTAGCATTATATCTAATTCCGTCATCTTGCTTATAAGAAGAGTCGTGTTCTTCATCAACAACGATTATACCAAGATTTTTAAATGGCAAAAATAAAGAGGATCTTGCTCCTACAATTAATTTTATTTTACCATTCATAATATTTTGCCAAATTATTCTTCTGTTTTTCTTTGTAATTTTTGAGTGCCAAATTGCCGGTTTAAATCCAAAATAATCTTCAAATCTTTGATTAAACTGACTTGTTAAAAATATCTCTGGTAATAAAACTAGGGCTTGTTCTTTATTTCTAATAATTTCTTTAATTTTTTCAAAATAAACTATTGTTTTTCCAGAGCCAGTAATTCCTTGAAGTAATGTAACATTAAATTTATTTCCGAATCTGTTTAAATCATTTAAACTTTTTTTTTGCTCTTCATTCAAAGTAAACTTGATTTTATTTTTAATTTTATCTTCAAGGTAATAATTTGATTTTTTCAAAAAAAAAGACTCATCGCCCAAAAACATTTTTAAAACCATACCTTTGGGAGCTAGATTATAAAGTGAAAACCAGTTGATGAATTTAACCAAATTTTCACTAAACGAAACTGGTTTTTTTTCTATAATAGTTTTGAGTTTAAAATTTCTATTGGTTTCTTCTTGTTTATCCCAAACAACGCCGATTTCTTTTTTTGTTCCAAACGGAACTGATACTATTGAACCTATTTTTAACTTTTGAAATTTCCCAGCCAGATAAGTGTGTGGATGATTGAAAATTCTTGGTATTAGAACTGGTACTTTCATTAGTTATAAAAAATAAAAATCTTTTAAAAATGAATAGGTCTTTTGTCGACAGCTAATGCGGCTTCTTTTATTGCCTCAGTATGTGTTGGGTGTGCATGACAAGTTCTTGCTATGTCCTCTGAGCTAGCTCCAAATTCCATAGCTAAAGCCATTTCTGCTATCATGTCTCCGCAATGCGGACCTATTATATGTACTCCTAAAACTTTATCAGTTTTTGAATCTGCTAAAATTTTTACAAACCCTTCTGACTCATTATTAACTTTCGCTCTTGAGTTTGCTATAAACGGAAACTTTCCAATTTTATAATTTATGTTAGACTTTTTTAGTTCTTCTTCTGTCTTTCCAACTGTAGCAACTTCTGGGGAAGTATATATTACGCCAGGTATAATATCGTAGTTTACATGGCCAGATTGACCAGCTAATATTTCAGCAACTGCAATTCCCTCTTCCTCTGCCTTGTGAGCTAACATTGGACCTTTTATAACGTCTCCAATTGCAAAAATATTGTCTACAGATGTTTGAAAATTTTTGTTAATTTCAATTTTTCCTGCTTTATCTTTTTTAATGCCAATTTTTGATAAATTAAGACCTTCGGTATATGGTTTTCTCCCAACAGAAACTAAAACTTTTTCAGTTTCTAACTTTTTTACTTCGTTTGTCTTGTTGTCAATAAATTCTACTATAACTTTATTTTTTTTATCAGTTACGCTTGTCACTTTATTATTTAATAAAAATTTTATTCCTTGTTTTGTCAAAATTTTTTGAAATTCTTTTGAAATTTCTTTATCCATTCCTGGTGTAATATGATCTAAATATTCTAAAACTGTTACTTTTGATCCTAGTCTCGCCCACACAGAACCCATTTCAAGGCCTATATATCCTCCCCCTATTACAACTAAATTGTTTGGAACCTTTTCTAATGAAAGTGCTCCTGTAGATGATATTATATTTTTTTCATCTATATTAATACCCGGCAATGATACGGATGATGAACCAGTCGCAATAACAATATTTTTTGCTTTATAGGAAGTTTTTTTTCCTTCGTGATAAACTACAACATCATTTTTTGAAAACAAAACTCCTTTTCCCTTTATATAAGAAACTTTGTTCTTTTTAAATAAAAACTCAACACCTTTTGTTAAAATTTGAACAGACTTAGTTTTATTTGACATCATCTTTTTCAAATTTAACTTCACGTTATCCACTTCAATGCCGATGTTGTTAAAATTATTTTTTGCTTTAGAAAAAAGTTCTGATGAATTCAATAGACTTTTAGATGGGATGCATCCTACATTTAAACAAGTTCCACCAAGAGCTCCTCTTAGTTCAATGCATCCTGCTTTCATTCCAAGTTGTGCTGCTCTTATAGCACATACATAGCCGCCAGGCCCACCTCCTATAACTAAGACATCAAAATTTTCTTCCATTATTTTAAATATTTAGAAAAAGTCTCTTTGGCTCTTCTAAACAATCTTTAACATTTTTTAGAAATGAAACAGCTTCTTTGCCATCCACAATTCTATGGTCGTAAGATAAAGCCAAATACATCATTGGACGAATTGCTACTGCGCCGTCAACAACTACGGGGCGTTGTATAATATTGTGCATGCCTAAAACACCTGATTGCGGAGGATTTAATATTGGAGTAGAAAGCATTGATCCATAAATACCTCCGTTGGTAATAGTAAAAGTTCCACCTTGCAAATCATTAATTGTAATTTTTCCATCCCTTGCTTTTTCTCCAAGACTTAAAATATTTTTTTCAATATCTGCAAAGGACATTTCGTCCGGATTTCTTAAAACAGGAACTACTAGTCCTCTATCTGTACCAACTGCAAAACTAATATTATAATAATTTTTATAAACTATATCTTCATTTTGAATTTCTGCATTAATTGCTGGATAATTTTTTAGCGCAACAATACATGCTTTAACAAAAAAAGACATAAAACCTAATTTTATAGAATATTTTTTTTGAAATTCTTCTTGATATTTTTTTCTTATTTCCATTATGCTGAACATGTCAACTTCATTAAATGTTGTTAGCATTGCTGCATTGTTTTGAGCTTCTTTAAGTCTTTTGGCTATTGTTAGTCTCAGCCTGGTCATTTTTATTCTTTCTTCTGGACCATTTTTTACTTTTTTAAGATTTGGACCTGGTTTAGATCCCATTAACTCAAGAAGATCTCCTTTCAAAACTGTTCCGTGTTTGCCAGTTCCTTTTACTTCATCTAAATTTATATTTATTTCTTTAGCAATCTTTCTAGCTGACGGCGATGCTATTTTTTCTCTTTTGATTTCCTTTGGTGCTTGTTCCTCATATTCTTGTTCTAAAACTAGAGCTGCTTCTTCTTTTGCTTCTTCTAAAATTAATGGCTCAGTACCGTTAGTACTTTTCTTTTTATGAACTTTTTTAGGTTTTTCAATTTTTTCTTCATAAATTGGAATTGTTTTTTCTTCTTTTTTTGGAGGCGTGTATTTTTTTTCTTTAGTTTCCTCAACTGCTTTTGAGGCACTTTCGCTAACGCTACCCAATAAAGTACCTACACCAACTGTGGTGCCCTCTTTAACAGCTATTTTTTCTAAAACTCCACTAGACGGTGATGGCACTTCAACGTTTACTTTGTCGGTTTCTAATTCAACAAGTGGTTCGTCTGAGTCTACTTCTTCACCAACAGTTTTTAACCACTTAGAAACTGTTGCTTCTGTAACGGACTCTCCTAAAGCTGGAACTACTATTTTTTCTGACATTTAGTTACTTACAACCTTTTCTAATATTTCTTTTTGTTCTGCAAGATGTTTATTTAGATTTCCAGTTGCTGGGGATGCTGCGGCATTTCTACCAACATATCTTACTTTTTCGCCTTTTACTTGAATGATCTCTAAAGTTCTATCAATATAATATTTTGCAGTATTCCATGCACCCATATTCATGGGTTCTTCTTGACACCAGAAAAATTTTGCATTTTCGTACCTTCTTAGAAGCTTGCCTAGCTGCTTAACTGGGAAAGGGTATAACTGCTCAATCCTTATAAAAACAGTTCTGTCATTTCGAAACTTTTCTCTTGCTTCTACTAAATCAAAATAAATTTTTCCAGAGCACATGACTACTTTTTTTATTTTGTTATCTTTTTTCAGTTGAATTAGTTTATTGTTTTTTAAATAAGCCCCATCTTCTAAAATTCTATGGAAAGAATTTTTTTTTGTAAAATCTTCAATATTTGAAACACATTTTTTATGCCTTAATAAAGATTTTGGTGTCATAACTATCAATGGTTTTCTAAAATCTCTATGCATCTGTCTTCTTAGTGCATGAAAGTAATTTGCAGGTGTTGTACAATTTACTACTTGTAAGTTATCCTGTGCACATAGTTGCAAAAATCTTTCAAGCCTTGCAGAAGAATGCTCTGGTCCTTGACCTTCATAACCATGAGGTAGAAGCATAACAAGACCACTTGCTCTCGACCACTTAGACTCTCCAGACGAAATAAACTGATCAATTACCACTTGTGCACCATTAGCAAAATCTCCAAATTGTGCTTCCCAAAGTACCAATGTCTCAGGCTCTGAGAGAGAATATCCAAATTCAAAACCCAAAACTCCTAATTCTGACAAAAGGCTGTCTATAACTTCAAAATGTTTTTGATTTTTAGATATGTGGTGCAAAGGAATATATCTATCGTGATTATCTTGATTTCTTAATACAGAATGTCTTTGGCTAAAAGTTCCCCTTCCAGAATCTTGACCTGATAATCTTACTGAAAATCCATCATTTAAAAGTGTTCCAAAAGCTAGCATCTCTGAAGTGGACCAATCAATTGGGAGATTTTCTGTAAACATTTTTCTTTTATTTTCGAATATTTTTAACAAAGTTTTGTGGATATTAAATTTTTCAGGAATTTCTGTAATTTTTTTTCCTATAGATATAAGCTCCTTCTTATCTACACCTGTTACTCCTCTTCTATCCTGACCTATTTCTGGTTTAAATCGGGACCAAACTCCATCGAACCATTTCATTTTAATTTTGTAATCTTTGGCCCCTGAAAATTCTTTGTCTAAGAAATTTCTAAATTCTTTCTTTTTTGACTCAAGGTGAGTATCAGAAATCAAACCTTCTTTTAAAAGTTTTTTTCCATAAATTTGAAGTGTAGTTGGATGAGATCTAATTCTCTTGTACATCAAAGGTTGAGTAAATGATGGTTCGTCTCCTTCGTTGTGACCAAACCTTCTATAGCAAACCATATCTATAACTACGTCTCTTTTAAACTGTTGTCTAAATTCAGTAGCAATTTTTGCACAATGAACTACAGCTTCTGGGTCATCACCATTAACATGAAAAATTGGTGCCTGAACCATTTTTGCTAAATCAGAAGGATATGGAGATGATCTTGCAAACCTTGGTGCAGTGGTAAAGCCAATCTGATTATTAACTATAATATGGATAGTCCCGCCAGTATTGTGGCCGGGCAAACCTGACATTGCAAAACATTCTGCAACAACACCTTGTCCAGCAAAAGCTGCATCTCCATGTATTAAAACTGGAATTACTTTTTTTCTCTCTTTATCTTTGTGAAAAAATTGTTTAGCCCTCACTTGTCCTAGAACAACAGGGTTTACTGCTTCCAAATGCGAAGGGTTATCCGTCAAACTAATATGAACTAAATTTCCATCAAACTCTCTGTTTGCAGATGCTCCTAAATGATATTTTACATCTCCTTCAAAATCTTTTTTTGAATTAATTTTTTCTCCAAAAAATTCTTTGAATATGGCTTTAAATGGTTTTTGCATCATATTTCCCAGAACATTTAGTCTTCCTCGATGAGGCATTCCAATTTTAACTTCTTTAACCCCAAGATGACCTCCTCGTTTAATTATTTGCTCCAGAGCAGGAATCATAGCTTCACCGCCATCTAAACCAAATCTTTTTGTTCCAACAAACTTAACGTGTAAAAACTTTTCAAATCCTTCTGCTTCGACCAATTTATTTAGTATTGCTTTTTTTCCATTCTCCGTAAAAGTTATTCCTTTTTCTTTACCTTCAATTCTATCTCTGATCCATTGTATTTCTTCGGGATCACTCATATGCATAAATTCATAACCAATGTTCTGACAATAAGTTTTTTTAGCTAGCTCTATAATTTGACTAAGAGTTGCAGACTGAAAACCTAAAACACCATCTAAAAATATTTTTTTTTGTAAATCATTTTTACTAAAACCATATGTTTCCGGCTTAAGTTCTGGATGCTCATAGCGTTTTAACAAGCCCAAAGGGTCCAAATTAGAAATTAAATGTCCTCTTATTCTATAAGCCCTAATAAGCATTGAGGCTCTTATTGAGTTTTTTGATGCCTCTAAAATTTCGGGTATGGTTGATAAATTAATATTATTCTTCTTTGATTGATCAACAACTTTTTGTCCATTACTTAAAACTCTTTTCTTTTTATTAATTTGTGGAGCCCAACTTGGTCCTTTGACTACCTTTAAAATTTCCTCTCTTTTATCATTTAATCCCTCAAAAAAATCTTTCCATTCTTCAGGAATATTTTGTGGATTCTTAAGATAATCTGCGTAAAGTTCTTCTATAAATTCAGAGCTATTACCACCCAAAAAAGAGGTCTTTTCAAATATATTGTTCTGTTTGATATTAGACATTATTTTATAAACTTATATTAACACAAAATATTTAATTTTTAAGTTTATCGTAAAGAGTTTTCCCAATATCAGCAGGAGATTTTGACACAGTAATTCCTGCAGACTCCATAATCTCAATTTTTTCTTCTGCTCCGCCTTTTCCACCTGATACTATTGCTCCAGCATGTCCCATTTTTCTACCTGGAGGGGCTGTCAGTCCTGCTATAAAGCCTACGGTAGGTTTTTTTATTTTTGATTTTCTTAAAAATTCTGATGCATCCTCTTCTGCTGAACCACCTATTTCACCAATCATTATAATAGAGTGAGTATCGTCATCTTTGAGGAAAAGTTCTAGACAGTCTATAAAATTAGTTCCATTAATTGGGTCGCCGCCTATTCCAATACAGGTTGATTGTCCAAGACCATTAACTGATGTTTGTGCTACAGCTTCATATGTCAGAGTTCCTGATCTTGATACTATACCTACCGATCCTTTTTTATGAATATTGCCAGGCATAATACCAATTTTACATTCCTTTGGTGTTATAATTCCAGGACAGTTTGGACCTATTAATCTACTTTCGCTTTTTTTTAAAATTTGTTTGACCTTAATCATATCAAGAATTGGGATACCTTCTGTTATACAAACAATTAATTCAATTTTAGCTTCAATTGCTTCCAGTATTGCTGCTGATGCATATTTTGGTGGAACATAAATCATAGAAGCGTTTGCTCCTGTTTTTTCTTTTGCTTCAATAACTGTATTGAAAACTGGTAAACCTAAATGTTTCTGACCACCTTTTTTTGGAGTCACTCCTCCTAATAATTGAGTTCCATATTTAAGAGCTTGTTCTGAATGAAAGGTTCCATGAGATCCTGTAAATCCTTGACAAATAACTTTTGTATTTTTGTTCACTAATACTGACATTTACTTTATTGCCTCAACAATTTTTTTTGCAGCATCATTCAAATCTAAGGCAGAAAGAATTTTTAAATTTGATTTATCTAGAATTTCTTTACCTTCTTCATAATTTGTACCTGCCAGTCTAACAACTAAGGGTACATTTAAATTAATTTCTTTTGCTGCACTTACAACTCCCTCTGCAAGAACATCACAACGCATAATTCCACCAAATATATTTATTAAAATTCCCTTTACCTTTTTATCTGATAAAATTATTTTAAAAGCTGCGGCTACTTGCTCTTTTGTAGCTCCCCCTCCAACATCTAAAAAATTTGCTGGCTCCTTTCCGTATAATTTAATGATATCCATTGTTGCCATAGCTAATCCTGCACCATTAACCATACAGCCAATTGAGCCATTTAATTTTATATAAGCTAAACCATGTTCACTTGCTTCAATCTCGGTTGGATCTTCCTCATTTAAATCCCTAAGTTTTAAAATTTCAGGTCTTCGAAAAATTGCATTTTCATCAAAACTCATTTTAGCATCTAAACAAATTAATTTTTTATTCTTTGTTAAAATTAGAGGATTGATCTCAATTAATTGAGCATCTTTTTCAATTAAAATTTTATATAATGCTTTAATCATTTTGTTTCCCTCAATTTTTTGTACATCATCCAAATTAAAAGGTTTTAAAATTTTATTAATAGATTGTTGATCAATGTTTTCTTTTAATTCTATTTTTGTAGTAATTATTTTTTCTGGATTTTTAGCTGCAACAGATTCTATATCCACACCTCCTTCTATGCTACTTATAAAAGCAATTTTTGAGCTTGCTCTATCTATTAAGCACGAAAGGTAAAATTCATTTAAAATTTCTGAGGCCTCTTCTATATAAACTCTTTTAACCTCCTTGCCGCTCGGGCCTGTTTGTGGAGTAATCAGGGTTTTACCAAACATATCTTCGGCAGTTTTTTTTAAATCTTTTAAGTTTTTTACTAATTTTACGCCGCCAGCTTTACCTCTTCCTCCAGCATGGATCTGGGCTTTCACTACGAATTCTTTTGATTTTAAAGAATTTATTTTTTTATCAATTTCATTCTTAGAAAAGAGAGTCACCCCATTGGAAACAGGTGCTCCATATGATTTGAGAATCTCTTTTGCCTGATGTTCATGTATATTCATTACAATAAATTATATATAACTTATTAACTGCATTTTTCTACATTTGCCTTCAATGTTATTTGGTTTATCTGGGTATACTTTATGCATTTTTTATTTTCATACATGTTATCTAAATATTTTTGATTCTTATCAATCAAATAAATAACGTTTATATTTTGTTTTTTTACACTATTTCTAAAAAAATCTTTATAATTATTAAAAAATTTATTATTTGCTTTGGGTACACTAAAACCGTCATACCATTTATTTGGTGAAACTTCTTTTAAATCAATTAATGCGGGAAGGATTTGATAATTTGTTATTAAAATAAATTTTTGACTTTCTCCAAGTAGGATCTCCTTTGTTTGTATTAGCAAATCAAGTTCTTTTCGAGGATCTTTATTAAATTTTGGCGTTATCCATCTTAATCCTTTTAAAGATTGGGACAATGGAAGTGCATCAATAGCAAGATCCAAATTACTATTTGATAATTCCATAAATTTCTTTTCCTCATTAAATCTTAAATGGAATTTTCCTGTAGCAAAAATTAATAATAATATTAAAAATACTGATAAAAATTTTTTCTTAAAAAATTTTTTATTATATATATGAGATAAACCAAGATAAAAAGGTATAGTAAAAAAAATCAAAACCTGATTTAGAGTCATAAGTTGTGCGTATATAAAAATTAAGAAAGTTCCTAAAACATAAATTAAAAAAAGCAGTTCTTTTAACTTGTCTATCTTTTGTATATTTTTTTTGAAAATAAAATTAAAAATAAATAGATAAGGAATTATAGCAAAATACAAGTACTTGAACTGAAAAATAGTATTTTTTAAATCAAAATTTAAAAGATCGCCTCTATCCTGACCAACAGTAATAGGATAAAAAAAATATTGGTTTATTATATTTTTTATTGGGATTTCATTAACAAAAACTATTAGAAAAAAAATTGCTGATGAAAAAAGTAAAGAATATATAAAAAATAATATATTTTTTAAATAATTTTTTTTAAAAAATGAAAAAAATAATATAAAAATTGTAAAATATAATATAACTAAATAAGCTGATGGTATTTGTTTAGAAAAAAAAGAAAAAAATAAAAAAATGCCAGAACAAAACCAAAAAATATTTTTTTTAAAATTTAAACCTAATAATAAAAATAAGATTGAAATAAACGAGAAAATAAAGGCATGATGATCCATAAATGGAGTTCCAGTTTGTGGATACGCAAGGATTCCAATGGATAGAGAATATAAAAACGAATATTCTACTTCTAAATTATTCCTACAAAAAAAGTAAAAAGATATTGAAACTAATAATAAATTAATAAAAGATGCATGAAGTATATAGCTTAGCCAATTTACATCTAACAAGAAAAAGAAAATAAATTGAATATAATCTAGAAAAGGACCTGTTATAGACCAATAATCCTTAAATGGATGATAACCGTTTAAAACATTATACCCTCCATTAAAAATTAAAAAACTGTCTATCGGGAATATTCCAATATATCCATAATAAATAGGAAAAAAAACTGATGTAAAAAAAAGTAATAAATAATAAATTGGAATTTTGAATTTTATTAGCACTCTTAAACTTTACCTAACGTAGAGTCTATTTTAACAGCGGCCGAATAAAGTTCTTCTACAGCTTTAATAGATTTCTTAAAATTTATTTTTTCTTCAGAAGATAAGTCAACTTCTATTACTTTTTCAACTCCATTTTTTCCAATTATAACAGGTACGCCTGCATAAAGATTTTTTACGCCGTATTCACCACTAAGAAATGCTGCACACGGTAAAGTATTTTTTTTATCTTTTAAATAGCTTTCTGCCATTTGAACTCCAGATGCTGCGGGAGCATAAAAAGCTGAACCTTTTTCCAAATATTTAACTATTTCTGCACCACCATTTTTAGTTCTAATAACTATTTCATTTAATTTTTTTTCAGAAATTTTATTAGATTTGACTAAGTCTTTTAAAGGTTTTCCATCAACTTCTGTATGATTTATCAAAGCGACCATGGAGTCCCCATGACCTCCCAAAACTGAAGATTTAATTTTTTTAACTGAAGTTTTAAGTTCTTTTGATAAAAAATATTTAAATCTTGAGGTATCAAGTATCCCGGCCATACCGATAACTTTATTTTTTGGAAACCCAGAATATTTTTGTAGTGCCATAACTATAACGTCCAGTGGATTAGTTATACAAATTACAAATGCATTTGGTGATGTTTTTTTAATACCTTCGGCTACCTGTCTTATAATTTTTAAATTTGTACCCAAGAGATCATCTCTTGTCATGCCTGGTTTTCTTGGAACGCCAGCTGTAATAATTATCACATCGGAGTCTTTTGTATCTTCATAATTACTTGTTCCCTTTAAATCTATATTAAACCCCTCTACTGATGAAGACTGGGCAATATCCAGGGCTTTCCCTTTGGCAATTCCCTCAGCAACATCAAATAAAACTACATCGCCAAGTTCTTTTAATGCAATTAGGTGAGCTAAAGTTCCGCCTATTTGCCCCGCACCTATTAAACTAATTTTTTTTTTCATTTTATTTCATTGTTGGCATAGTAAACTCTGGATCAGATTTTATTCCTGATGGCCATTTAGATGTTACAGTTTTTAATTTTGTATAAAATCGGATTCCTTCTGGGCCGTGCATATGTTGGTCTCCAAAAAGTGATCTCTTCCAACCTCCAAAACTATGAAAAGCCATTGGAACAGGAATGGGAATATTAATTCCAACCATCCCAATTTTTACATTGCTTGCAAACGATCTGCCAGTATCACCATCTCGAGTAAAAATACTTACACCGTTACCAAATTCATGGTCGTTGACCAAACCTAGAGCTTCTTCATAATCTTTTGCTCTGACTACAGACAAAACTGGACCGAATATTTCTTCTTTGTAAATTTTCATATTTTTTTTTACATTATCAAATAAACATCCGCCCATATAAAAGCCATTTTCATATCCTTGTAGCTTTAAATTTCTTCCATCAACTATGAGTTTCGCTCCTTCTTTAACTCCTATATCAACATATCCCTTAACTTTATCTAAATGCTGTTTAGTTACTAATGGGCCCATTTCTGATTTTTTATCTATACCAGGACCAATCTTTAAAGACTCAACTTTTTTTGCAAGATTTTTTACTAAAGGATCTCCAATTTTGCCTACCGCAACTGCAACAGATTGTGCCATACATCTTTCCCCTGCAGAACCATAGGCCGCGCCCATTAGTCCATTTACAGCTTGGTCTAAGTCAGCATCTGGCATAATAACACAATGATTTTTTGCTCCACCAAGTGCTTGAACTCTTTTTTCATTTTTTGCACAGTTTTCATAAATATATTTTGCAATGGGTGTTGAGCCTACAAAGCTTACTGCAGAAATATTTTTATTATTTATAATTGCATCAACTACCTCTTTATCTCCATTAACAACATTAAAAACACCAGCTGGCAAACCAGCTTCGACGAATAATTCTGCTAATCTCATGGAACAACTTGGGTCTTTTTCTGAAGGTTTTAAAATAAAAGTGTTTCCGCAAGCTATGGCAATCGGAAACATCCACATCGGAACCATTGCGGGAAAATTGAACGGCGTAATTCCTGCACAAATACCTAATGGTTGTCTCATAGACCAACTGTCCACATTAGTTCCAACATTTTCTGTAAATTCTCCTTTAAGAAGTTGTGGAATTCCACATGCAAACTCTACAACCTCTAAGCCTCTTGTTAATGAGCCTTTTGCATCTTCATAAACTTTTCCATGCTCAGAAACTATAATTTTGGTTAACTCATCATAATTTTTTTCTATTAATTCTTTAAATTTAAATAATATTCTAGCTCTATATAAAGGGGTTTTTTGAGACCAACTTAAAAAGGCTTTTTTTGCAGCAGTGACAGCTTTGTCAAGGTCTGTTTTGTTTCCCAACTTGACTTCCGAACTATGCTCTCCTGTTGCTGGATTGAATACTTTACCAAATCTCTTTGAATCTCCCTTAAAAATTTTTCCATCAATAAAATGTTCTATTGAATTCATCTTTTAATGATTAATTAAGCTTTTAGCTCGTTGCAAGCATTTTTTTAATCGAGCCAATAGCTTTGGCTGGATTTAAACCTTTAGGACATGAATTTGTACAATTCATAATCGTATGACATCTATATAATTTTAACTCATCAGCAACTTTTTTTAATCTAGCTTTTTTCTCATCATCTCTGCTATCGGCAATCCATCTATAGGCCTGTAATAAAACAGCTGGTCCTAAATATTTATCACCATTCCACCAATAACTAGGACAAGCGGTAGAACAACACGCACATAAAATACATTCGTAATAACCATCTAGTTTTGCTCTATCTTCTTGCGACTGCTTTATTTCTTCACTAGTCTTTTCTCCGGTCTTAGTCTTTAACCACGGCTCAACGGACTCATATTGTTTATATAATGTACTAAGATCCCCAACTAAATCTTTTACAACTTTTAAATGGGGCAGAGGATAAATGTTAAGATCCCCTTTAATATCTGAATGTGATTTAATACACGATAAGGTGTTAACACCATCTACATTCATTGCGCAGGAACCACAGACTCCATGAGCGCATGATCTCCTAAAAGTTAAGGTAGGGTCAATTTCATTTTTAATTTTGAAAAGTATGTCTAAAACTTTTGGTCCACATTCGTTTAAATCAACTTCAAATGTATCAATTCTTGGGTTTT